>WBZS01000059.1_pt1 | contig 225082 bp, 199 predicted proteins | sample 5204201 | NCBI WGS metagenome assembly WBZS01 (sample SAMN12344357, study PRJNA552823) | activated sludge metagenome | biome: Activated sludge suspended growth; feature: Nitrification reactor; material: Wastewater; isolation source: activated sludge from nitrification reactor of wastewater... | reverse complement strand
CCCTGGCCACCCAAAGGCACCACCTACGTCAGCAACGGCATCCGCCGCGGACGACCCCCAGCGTCACCCATGTCCTGACACATCAACCGTCACCGATGTCCTGATACAGAAACCGTCACCGATGTCCTGATACAGAACTGTCACCAATGTCCCGAGACATCACACGGGAGGCCTGAACTGATTAGGGAGGGCCTACTGGGTGCTGGGGAGTCGAGGGCGGGCAGTGCGAGGCTCAGTTGTGGACGCCGACCAGGGCGGCGAGGCCACGGGGGATGAGGTAGTGCGCCAACTCGGCCTCGTAGTCGGGGTTGACCACGAACATCAACTCGTCGGACGCCTCGACGGCTCCGTCCCGCTCCGGAGCACGCGCGATACCGTCGCGGATGATCGCCACCAGCACGGCGTCGCCGGGGAAGTCCAGTTCGGCCACCCGGACGCCGACCCGTGGGCTGGTCTCAGGCAGGGTCATCTCCACCAGGTTGCTCTGCCCGCCCCGGAAGCTGAACAGCCGCACCAGGTCACCGACCGTCACGGCCTCTTCGACCAGGGCGCACATCAGCCTCGGTGTCGACACCGCGACGTCCACCCCCCACAGATCGTCGAACATCCACTCGTTGCTGGGGTGATTCACCCGTGCCACGGTGCGCGGCAGCCCGAACTCGGTCTTGGCCAGCAGCGAGTGCACCAGGTTGGCCTTGTCGTCGCCGGTGGCCGCGATCGCCACGTCACAGGTCTCCAGTTCGGCTTCTTCCAGAGAGGCCAACTCGCACGCATCGGCGAGCAGCCATTCGGCGTCCGGCACGCTGGCGGTCTTGATCGCCAGCGGATCCTTGTCGATGAGCAGCACCTGATGCCCGTTGCCGATCAGTTCTCGGGCGATGGAACGCCCGACGTTGCCGGCACCCGCGATCACCACACGCATATCCGTCCCTCTCAGTGCTTTTCCGGCGGGGCGTCGAAGAGCCGCTCGACGTCCGCCTCGCGGTCCTTGTGGACGGCGACATAGAGCAGGTCGCCGTCCTGGAAGATCGTCGACTCGGTGGGTACCTGGCCGACGCCGAACCGGATCAGGAACGGGATCGGGCAACGCGCCGCGTCCGACATCGCGCCGATCGTGGTGCCCACCCACCCCGTATCCACATGCATCTCGCACAGTCGCACCGACCCGGACGGATCCCGCCACTGTGGCTCGGAGCCTTCGGGCAGCAGCCGTCGCAGCACCTGGTCGGACGCCCAGCGCACCGTCGCCACCGACGGGATACCGAGCCGTTCGTAGACTTCGGCGCGGCCCTCGTCGTAGATGCGGGCGACCACGTTGTGCACCCCGAAGGTCTCGCGCACGACGCGGGCGGCGAGAATGTTGGAGTTGTCGCCGCTGGAGACCGCGGCGAAGCCGTCTGCCCGTTCGATGCCGGCCTTGATCAGCACCGCCCGATCGAAGCCCATGCCCTTGACCGTCTTGCCCTGGAAGGTCGGGCCGAGCCGGCGGAAGGCGTCCTGCAGAGCGTCGATCACCGCCACCGAATGGCCACGCCTCTCGAGGCTGCGGGCCAGGGACGCGCCCACTCGGCCGCAGCCCATGATCACGATGTGCACGACCGTGCCTCCTGCCTAGTGGACGCAAATTCGCCCGCCGATCAGTATACGGAGGTCGCTTTGCGACCGGAGTTGAGGAGCGCAGCGACGATATCCGGAGGTCGGCCGAACTGAGCGTCGCTGATCTCGCTGGTCGAGCTTGTCGAGACCGCGGGGCAACCCGTGCTGATCAGGGGTTTCGACAAGCTCAACCAGCGGTGGTTGCGTTGGTCAGCGATCCTTCAGGAGCGCCGGACGGCAGCGGGGCGCGCAACTACCTCCAACCCGGCATATAGTCAGCGGACGTGAGCATCACCGGTGCTGTCAAACGGCTCCTGGTCGGGCGCAAGCTGGCCAGCAAGCAGCTCGGCGAAACGCTGTTACCCAAGCGGATCGCGTTGCCGGTCTTCGCCTCGGACGCACTGAGCTCAGTGGCCTACGCCCCGGACGAGATCCTGCTGACCTTGTCCATGGCGGGCCTGGTCGGCTTCACCTACTCCTGGCCGGTCGCGGTTGCGGTCGCCTTCGTGATGCTGATCGTGGTGTTGTCCTACCGGCAGAACGTCCACGCCTACCCCTCGGGCGGCGGCGACTACGAGGTCGCGACGGTCAACTTCGGGCCGACCGCGGGTCTCACGGTCGCCAGCGCGCTGCTGGTCGACTATGTGCTGACGGTCGCGGTGTCGACCTCGTCCGGGGTGCAGAATGCGAAGGCGCTGCTGCCCTGGGTGGCCGGCCATGAGGGTCTGTTCGCAGCGGGCCTGATCCTGCTGCTGATGGCGATGAACCTGCGGGGGGTCCGCGAATCCGGCACTGTGTTCGCGATTCCCACCTATGGCTTCATGATCGCCGTCCTGGGGATGACCGGGTGGGGGCTGGTCCGCATCTTCGCGTTCGGTGACAACCTGGAGGCGCCCAGCAAGCACCTGGAGGTAATCGGATCGGCCGTCTACGACCCGTTCGTCGGCTTCGCGATGATCGCGTTGCTGGCCCGCGCCTTCTCGTCCGGCTGTGCGGCGCTGACCGGTATCGAGGCGATCAGCAACGGCGTCCCGGCGTTCCGAAAGCCGAAGAGCCGCAACGCCGCCACCACGCTCACCCTGCTCGCCTCGGTGGCGGTGTCGATGCTGGGCGGCATCATCCTGCTCGCCAACCTGACGGGGCTGAAGCTGGTCGACCCGGACGGCCGTAGCCACTTCGTCTCCGATGGAAAGGTGGTCCACGCCGACGTCGGCACCGCAATGGGCCAGCTGGCGCACACCGTGTTCGACAACTTCCCTCCCGGTCTCTACTTCGTGATCATCGTCACGTTCATCATCCTGTTCCTGGCCGCCAACACCGCGTTCAACGGCTTCCCGGTGCTGGGCTCGATCCTGGCCAAGGACGGCTACCTGCCGAAGGCGCTCTATACCCGTGGCGACCGGCTCGCCTACAGCAACGGCATCCTGCTGCTGGCCGCTGCCGCGATCGGGCTGGTGTTGGCGTTCAACGCGTCCGTGACGGCACTGATCAACCTCTATGTGGTCGGCGTCTTCGTGTCGTTCACCGTCAGCCAGGCGGGCATGCTGCGGCATTGGACGCGGCATCTGGCGACCGAGACCGATCCACGGGTGCGCCGGCAGATGAAGCGGTCCCGGGTCGTCAACGCGATCGGCCTGAGCTGTACCGGGGTGGTGCTGTGCATCGTGCTGGCGGTGAAGTTCCTGCTCGGGGCCTGGATCGCGATTCTGGCGATGGCTCTGCTGTTCGTGATGATGCGCTCCATTCACACTCACTACCGCAAGGTGGAGGCCGAGATCGCGGTGGAACCCGGTCAGAGCAATGTGCTGCCCAGCCGGGTGCGGGCCGTCATCGTGGTGGGCGGCATCAACAAGCCGACGGTTCGCGCAGTGAACTTCGCCAAGGCCACCCGGCCGAGTTCGATCGAGGCGGTCACCGTGTCGGTGGATCCGGACGAGACCAAGGAACTGCTGGACGAGTGGCATGCCGAGGATCTCGGGGTGCCGTTGCGGGTGATCGATTCGCCGTACCGGGAGGTGACGTCACCGGTGTTGGACTTCGTGAAGGGCGTCCGTTCCGACAACCCACGCGACGTGGTGTGCGTCTACATTCCTGAGTATGTGGTGGGGCACTGGTGGGAGCAGGTTCTGCACAACCAGACCGCGTTGATCCTGAAGGCGAGGCTGAACTTCATGGCGGGTGTGATGGTCACCTCGGTGCCGTACCTGCTGGCCTCGTCGAAGTTTGCGATCGATCGGGCGAAGCGGGATCACCCGGCGGCCTGGCGACGTCCGGGAACCGGCGCGGTGCGCTCGGGACAGCACATGAGATCGGAGTGAGGTGCAGGTCGGTGAACTGACCGGTCCGGTCGAGGTCGGACCGATCGCCCACGGTGGGCATTGCGTGGCCCGGGTCGACGGCCAGGTGGTCTTCGTCCGGCATGCGCTGCCCGGGGAGCGGGTTCGGCTGAGCGTCACCGAGGTGACCAAGCGGTTCGCCCGTGCCGACACTGCCGAGGTGCTGGACGCCTCACCGCACCGGGTGACTCCGCCGTGTCCGGTCGCCGGCCGGTGCGGAGGTTGCGACCTGCAGCACGTCGCGCCGTCCTTCCAGTTGGAGTGGAAGCGCCGGGTGTTGGCCGAGCAACTGCAGCGACTGGCCGGAATCGATTGGGACGGCGTGGTCGAACCGGTCGCGCCGCTGCTCGGCTCGCGCTCCCGGATGCGCTTCGTGGTGGGTGGTGAGGGACGGTTGGGGTTGCGGGCGCACCGATCGCATGAGGTGGTGCCGCTGCCGTCCGAGGGTTGCCTGCTCGCCCATCCCTCGATGCCGCAGCACGTTGGCAAGATGCAGGACGTTCGCGAAACGCAAGACGTTCGCGAAACGAAGGACCTTCGCAAGAGGCGGGGCGTGCGCGAAACGCAGGACGGTCGCGAAATGGCGACCGATTCGCGGCCGGTCACGCCGGACGAGCGTAGAAGCGGCCGAAATCGGTCGCTATCCGACGAGCCCGCTGAGTACCTGGGGGTGGTGAGCGCCGAGGGTGGACGGTTGGTCGCGGTCGGCTCGGCGGCGTCCGAGGTGGTTGTCACGCAACAGGTGGGGCGGCGCAGCTTCAGCGTGGGCGCGGACGGCTTCTGGCAGTCGCATCCGGCGGCGCCCGAGGTGCTCACCGCGGCGGTCCTGGACGGCGTGCGCCCGGAGCCGGGGGAGCGGGCCTTCGACCTGTACTGCGGGGTGGGTGTGTTCGCCGGTTCGCTGGTGGACGCCGGCTGCCGGGTCTGGGGCGTCGAGGGCAGCAAGGCCGCGATCCGGCACGCGAAGCGGAACGTGCCGGAGGCGTCCTTCTTCGCCGGTGATGTCGGACGCACGCTGCCCCGGCTACCCGGACGCGCCGACCTGGTCGTGCTGGACCCACCGCGCACCGGCGCCGGCCGTGCGGTCATGACGGCGATCGCGCGCCGCCGGCCACGGGCGATCGGCTACGTCGCCTGCGACCCGGCCGCGCTGGCACGCGATCTCGGCACCGCCGCCGAACTCGGCTACACCGCGTCCTCGATCAGGGCCTTCGACCTGTTCGGGATGACCCAGCACCTGGAAGCGGTGGCGATCCTGCACGCGTCCTGAGCGTCAGTGGACCGCGCCGGAGCACTAGGCTTGGCCCACACGAAGGACTGCGGTAATATCTCGACATCGAGATACTTTCCCCGGGGCACCCAAGGAGGCACGCATGAGCAACAACAGTTTCGGCGCCAGGACCACCTTGGAAGTCGGGGGAACCGACTACGAGATCTTCGACCTGCACCAGGTGCCGGGCTCGGACACCCTGCCGTTCAGCCTGAAGGTGCTGCTGGAGAACCTGCTGCGCACCGAGGACGGCGCCAACATCACCGCTGACGACATCCGCGCGCTGGGCCAGTGGGAGCCGTCCGACGAGCCCAACCGGGAGATCCAGTTCACCCCGGCCCGGGTGATCATGCAGGACTTCACCGGCGTCCCCTGCGTGGTCGACCTGGCCACCATGCGCGAGGCGATCGCCGAGCTGGGCGGTGACGCCAAGAAGGTGAACCCGCTGTCGCCGGCCGAGATGGTGATCGACCACTCGGTGGTGGCCGACCTGTTCGGCACCCCGGACGCTTTCGCCCGCAACGTCGAACTCGAATACCAGCGCAACCGTGAGCGCTACCAGTTCCTGCGCTGGGGCCAGGGCGCCTTCGACGACTTCGTGGTCGTCCCGCCCGGCACCGGCATCGTCCACCAGGTCAACATCGAGCACCTGGCCCGGGTCGTCTTCCCGCGCGAGGTGGGCGGCGTGCTGCAGGCCTACCCCGACACCTGCGTCGGCACCGACAGCCACACCACCATGGTCAACGGCCTCGGCGTGGTCGGCTGGGGTGTCGGCGGCATCGAGGCCGAGGCGGCCATGCTGGGCCAGCCGGTGTCGATGCTGATCCCGCGGGTGGTCGGCTTCAAGCTGTCCGGCAAGCTGCCCGAGGGCACCACCGCCACCGACCTAGTGCTGACCATCACCGAGATGCTCCGCCAGCACAAGGTAGTCGGCAAGTTCGTCGAGTTCTACGGCCCGGGCGTCTCCGAGGTGCCACTGGCCAACCGGGCCACCATCGGCAACATGAGCCCCGAGTACGGCTCGACCATCGCGATCTTCCCGATCGACTCCAAGACCACCGACTACCTGCGGCTGACCGGACGCGACGAGCAGCAGATCGCGCTGGTCGAGGCGTACGCCAAGGCCCAAGGACTGTGGCACGCCGACGAGGCCGAACCGCGTTACTCCGAATACCTGGAACTCGATCTGGGCACCATCGTCCCCTCGATCGCCGGCCCGAAGCGGCCCCAGGACCGGGTGTTGCTGGCCGACGCCAAGGAAGGTTTCAACGAGGCGCTGCGCGACTACGTCGGTGACGACGAGGTGGGCTACGACGAGGCGGTCGCCGAGACCTTCCCGGCCTCGGACACCCCCAGTCACGCCAACGGCGACGGTTCTCCCGAGCCGCATCAGTACGGGGCGGCGGCGTCCGTTTCGCCGGGACGTCCCTCCCACGTCACCCCGGTGACGCTGGCCGACGGCACCAGCTTCTCCATCGACCACGGCGCGGTGACCATCGCGGCGATCACGTCCTGCACCAACACGTCCAACCCGAGCGTGATGATCGGCGCCGGCCTGCTGGCCAAGAAGGCCGTCGAGAAGGGCCTCAGTCGCAAGCCGTGGGTGAAGACGTCACTGGCGCCCGGTTCGAAGGTGGTCACCGACTACTACGCCCGCTCCGGCCTGGACGAGTACCTCGCCAAGCTCGACTTCGACCTGGTCGGCTACGGCTGCACCACCTGCATCGGCAACTCCGGGCCGCTGATCCCGGAGGTCTCCCAGGCGGTCAACGACAACGACCTCGCAGTCACCTCGGTGCTCTCCGGCAACCGCAACTTCGAGGGCCGGATCAACCCCGACGTGAAGATGAACTACCTGGCCAGCCCACCGTTGGTGGTCGCCTACGCGCTGGCCGGACGGATGGACATCGACCTATTGCACGAACCGCTGGGTGAGGGTTCGGACGGCAAACCGGTCTACCTGAGCGACATCTGGCCCTCCACCGAAGAGGTGGAACAGGTGGTCAGCAGCTCAATCTCGGCGGACATGTTCTCCAGCCGCTACGCCGACGTGTTCGCCGGCGACGACACGTGGCGCTCGCTGCCCACCCCGACCGGTGAGGTCTTCGAGTGGGACGCCGACTCGACCTACGTGCGCAAGCCCCCGTACTTCGAGAACATGCCGGCCGAGCCGGCGCCGGTCTCGGACGTCGCGAACGCCCGGGTGCTGCTCAAGCTGGGCGACTCGGTGACCACCGACCACATCTCGCCGGCCGGTTCGATCAAGGCCGATAGCCCGGCCGGGACGTACCTCACCGAGCACGGCGTGGCCCGCAAGGACTTCAACTCCTACGGCTCGCGGCGCGGCAACCACGAGGTGATGATCCGTGGCACCTTCGCCAACATCCGGCTGCGCAACCAGCTGGCGCCGGGCACCGAGGGCGGCTTCACCCGTGACTTCACCGTTGACGGCGCCCCGGTGACTACCGTCTACGACGCGGCGCAGAACTACGCGGCGGACGGCATCCCGCTGGTGGTGCTGTGCGGCAAGGAGTACGGCTCGGGGTCGTCGCGCGACTGGGCGGCCAAGGGCACCGCGCTGCTGGGCGTCAAGGTGGTCATCGCCGAGAGCTACGAGCGGATCCACCGCTCGAACCTGATCGGCATGGGCGTGCTGCCACTGCAGTTCCCGGACGGCGAGAACGCCGAATCGCTGGGCCTGACCGGCGAGGAGACGTTCACTTTCACCGGCATCGAGGAGCTCAACAGCGGCACCACGCCGAAGACGGTGCATGTGGTCGCCGACGACAAGGAGTTCGACGCCGTCGTCCGGATCGACACCCCCGGCGAGGCCGACTACTACCGCAACGGCGGCATCATGCAGTACGTGCTGCGTAGCCTGCTGAAGGCCTGACTTGGCCAAGCGTCTGGACAAGGCAGAACGCGCCCGTAGGGAGCGCGAGATCGCCGCGCGCTCGGCGACGGTGGGCAAACCCCGTCCCGAGCCTGCGGCGAAACTCAAGCCGGCGTCCCCACCCAAGGCCAGACGCAAGGCGGCGCCGTCCGGCCAGGTGCGGGTCAGCCAGCGTGGGATCGGTTCGGAATTGGCTGAGCGGGCCGCCTGGTCGATGCTCGCGGCACTCGCCGCAGTGGTCGGTGCGGGTCTCGCGCTGGCGCTCGGCAACGCGCTGATGCCGGTGCTGTGTCCCAACGACGACGGCAGTTGCGGGCTGGGCTGGACGGTGCTGATCAGCATGGCCGGCTATGCGCTCGCGCTGCTGCCAGCGTGCAGGATCGGCGGGCTCGGAATCTGGTTCTGGGTCGCCTACATGGCCGGCTACGCGCCGCTGATGATGGTGGCCGCGATCGGGGACTGGTGGTGGTGGACGGCGCTCGTCCTGTTGCCGCCGGTCGCCTCGATCGCCAGTGCGCCGCTGGGTCATGACCGACTGCCGGCGCAGCAGCGGTACGGACTGCTCGGCCTGGCCGTGATGGGCCTGGTTGCCGTCGTCTGGTGGTACGGCTTCGCCGCCGTGTGAGGACCGCTGATTCTCGTCGGTCGAGCGTGTCGCGCCGGAGGACGCGCCCACAAGGGGTTTCGATGCCCCGTCCACCGCTGGTCGTCCGTTGATCCGTCTGTTCACGGGTCGGGCTGTCTGAGACCGGTGACGGCAAGGTCGCTCGACCGCTAGCGTGACCTCACCAACAAACTTCGGGAGCTCGCACCAGATGGCGGGCTGAGAGGGCGGGGTGCGATCCGGGATCGCGGGCCCGCCGACCGACTGAACCTGTCCGGGTAATGCCGGCGTAGGGAGGTTGCGCCCCATGGCGACGTCCGATCTGACCATGTCCACCGCGAACCGGCAGCGTCCGGCGTCCGAGCGGGTCGAGGCCCCCGTGGTGCTCACCGACAGCCCGCCGCGTCCGCTGCGGTTCTTCGACCAGTTCGCGATGTGGGCGAACCTCGGCATCAGCCTGTTCGGTCCGCTGACCGGAGCCCTGATCGCGGCCACCACCGGCTCGGTGTGGATGGCGATCACCGCCATCGTGCTGGGCTGCGGCATCGGTGCGGCGCTGCTCGGCACCTCGGCGGTCTTCGGTGCGACCACCGGCATGCCGGCGATGGTGTCGCTGCGCGGCCTGCTCGGACGCCGTGCCTCGGTCGTGCCCACTCTGCTCAACATCGGCCAGAACATCGGCTGGGCAACCATGGAGATCATCGTCATCTCGACGGCCGCCACCGCCATCGTCGGGGACGAGTGGCGCTGGCCGTTCGTCCTGTTGGCGGGCGCAGTTGCCACGCTGATGGCCGTGCGGCCGCTGGGCAGCGTCCGGCTGCTGCGTAAGGTGATGGTCTGGCTGGTGCTGCTCGCCTCGGTGGTGCTGTTCGTCCAGGTGCTGCTGCAGCCTGCCGGTGACATTCCGCAGGACGCGGTGCTGGGCTTCTGGCCCGCCGTCGACCTTGCGGTCGCCGGCGTGGTGTCGTTCGCGCCGCTCGCTGCCGACTACAGCCGGCATTCCCGCACCCGCAAGGCCGCCTTCTGGGGATCGGCGCTGGGCTACGGACTGGCCGCCGTCGCGTACTACACCCTGGGCGTGTTCGCGGTGGCGCACCTGGGTGCGACGGACGTCTTGGGCGCCCTGATCGCGCTGCCGGCCGGTGCGGTGGCGCTCAGCATCCTGCTGATCGACGAGGTGGACGAGGCCTTCGCCAACGTCTACTCGACCACTATGTCGATCCAGAACCTCGCGCCGAACCTCGACCGCCGGGTGGTCGCGATCGCGATCGGCGTGCTGGCCACCCTGCTGGCCGGGCTGCTCGATTTCGGCCAGTACCAGTCCTTCCTGTTCCTGATCGGATCGGTGTTCGTGCCGCTGTTCGCGGTCGCCGCGGTCGATTTCCTGGTGGTCAGCCGGCAGCGCTGGGACGTCAGCGACCAATCCCGGACGCGGTGGGCGCCGGTCGTCGCCTGGGCCGGCGGCTTCGTCATCTACCAGCTGATCAACCCGGGCGCAGTGCCTGGGTGGTCGTCGTTCTGGGTCCAGGTCGCCTCGGCGATCGGCTTCGTCGCGCCATCCTGGCTTGGCTCATCCGTCGCCGCGATCGGAGTTTCGGGACTACTGATGCTGGTGCTCGGCCGGCGGCGACGAGCGGAAATCAACGCACCCACCGCTGGTTGAGCTTGTCGAAACCCGCTTGTCAGGGTGCTCAGGGAACGCTGATCGAAGCGCCTCCATCGTCATCCCGGACTTGTTCCGGGATCTCTCCCGCTTGGGGTCCCGGGTCGGAGCCCGGGATGACGTGAATGATCAGCGCTTCCCGAGCCAGCGCTTCCTCGAGGAGATCAACGCACCAGCCAGCCCGATGATCGTGTCCGTGCGCTGCGCAGACGATCAATAGGCTGGACCAATGAGAGAGGTTGGCGCCTACCGGGTGGTCGCAGATGGGAAGTCGTGCCGACCGGCAGGAGGTGCTCGCCATGACTGAGGAGAGTCGCAAGCCCGTCGTCCGCGTCCTCGTCGCGGCGCTCGCGATCCCGGTGCTGACCCTGGCCGCGACGGTGCTGGCCCTGTGGTCGTGGCGGAACGACCTGCCGAACCCGATCGCCACCCACTGGTCGGCGTCCGGTGAGCCGGACGGCTTCAGCTCGGTCGGCGCCACGATGGCCTGGCTGATCGGACTAGGAATTGCGGTCATTGCCGCGGCGATCTGGGGCGCGCTCGCACAATCCGCCGCCGCCGTCCGTTCCATCGTTCCGCTGATCGTCGGGGTAGGGGCCTTCCTGCTGGTGTTCCTGGTGGCCACGGTGGCACCGCAACGCGGCGTCGTGGACGCGGCCACGGTGGCACTGCCGGGCTGGGCGTTCCTGTGGGGTGCGCTGGCCGGCATTGCCGGCGGGCTGATCACGGTGCTGCTCCTTCCGCGCTGGACATCGCCGCCGCCGGACGGACTGACGCCGACACGGGTCGCCGCGCTCGACGACACCGAAAGCCCGGTGTGGACGCGGGCGGTCACGACGACGGCACCCGCGTTGGTGATAGCCGGCCTGACCACACTGCTCCTGCTGGTGCTGGCGCTCGTCACTGATGCCTGGTGGATCATCCTGATCAGCACCCTGCTGCTGCTGGCGATGGTGGCGATGCTCAGGGTTCGAGTCACGGTTGATGCCGCCGGTCTGCGGGTCGCCGGACCGTTCGGTTGGCCGCGGGTACAGATCGCGCTCGATGACATCGCCGCAGTTGCCACTGCCGAGGTCAACGCCCTGCGCCAGTTCGGTGGTTGGGGATACCGAGTCGCGTTCTCGGGGCCGCTCGCCGGCGCGAAGGGGTTCGTGCTGAGGTCTGGCGGGGCTATTGTCGTGACCCGCCGCTCCGGCGCGATCGACGTGGTGGTCGTGGACGATGCCGAGCTTGGGGCAAACCTGCTCGAGACCTACCGGCTGCGGGTGGGCCCGATCCCATGAACCCGCCGGAGGATCGGCAGCCCCGCCGTCGGGGGTTACCGTGATCCGGTGCGCAGCCCCAGCCTGACCCGGCAGATCCTCGGGCTGGCCGTGCCGGCGTTCTTCGCGCTGGTGGCCGAGCCGCTGTTCCTGTTGGTCGATTCGGCGATCGTCGGGCACCTTGGGACGCCGCAACTGGCCGGCTTGGGGGTGGCGGGGTCGGTGCTCGCCACCGCTGCAGGCGTGTTCGTCTTCCTCGCCTACGGCACCACCGCTACGGTCGCGCGGGCATTGGGCGCGGGCGCCACCGGGAGGGTGGTGTCGGCCGGAATGGACGGCACGGTGCTCGCGGCCATCCTCGGCGTGCTGACGGCGCTCGGCGTGGGCTTCGGTGCCGGGTGGCTATGCGCCGCACTGGGCGCCGAGGGCGAGGTGCTGCGGCACGCGACGACCTACCTGCGGATCTCCGCGCTGGGCGTGCCGGCGATGCTGATCGTGATGGCGATCGTCGGGGCGCTACGCGGCGTCCAGGACACCCGGACCCCGCTGTACGTGTCGGTCGCCGGCTTCACGGTGAACGCGCTGCTCAACCTCGCCCTGGTCTACGGCCTCGGCTGGGGCATTGCCGGCTCGGCCTGGGGGACGGTGATCGCGCAGTACGCGATGGCGTCCGCCCTTGTCGCGGTGTGGTTCGTCCGGCTGCGGGCATCGGGTGCCACGCTCCACCTGCATCCCGGTGGAGTTCTCGCCGCTGCGGTCAACGGCGTCCCGCTGATCATCCGCACCCTGGCGTTGCGTGCCGTCCTGCTGCTGACCACCTGGGTCGCGGCCTCGCTCGGCCAGGTGCCGCTGGCCGCCCACCAGGTCGCCTTCACCGTCTGGAGCCTGCTCGCCTTCGCCCTGGACGCCCTCGCGATCGCCGGGCAGGCGCTCACCGGCAAGGGCCTCGGCGCCTCGGATGTCGCGGGCGTCCGAGCGGCGACCGCCACCATGGTCCGCTGGGGCATCGTCGGCGGCGCCGTGCTCGGGCTGCTGGTCGCGGTCTCCGGACCGTTCCTCGCCCCGCTGTTCAGCGCCGATCCGCTGGTGCAGTCGGCCATCGTGGCGGCGCTGATCGTGGTCGGCATCGGCCAGCCGGTCTCCGGGTACACCTTCGTCCTGGACGGCGTCCTGATCGGCGCCGGCGACGCCCGCTGGCTGGCCGGCGGCATGGCGATCGTGCTGCTCGGCTACCTGCCCGTCGTGGCGGTCCTACGGCTGAACGCGGACGCCCTCGCCGCCCAGGGTCCGGTGGTGGCGACCACCGCACTCTGGCTCGGCTTCACCGCCTTCATGGTGATTCGCTCGGTGATGCTCCGGGTTCGTGAGCGTGGCGACGCATGGCTGGTCACCGGCGCGGGCTGATCGCCTGACCGCAGCCTCTACACCGCCCGGGACCGGTTGCTATCATCATTGATATCAGTCGGGAAGAGGGGTAATCGGGATGGCGTCCATCGTCGTTCGAGGGCTTGACGATTCCGTGAAGCAGCAGCTGGCAGTGCAAGCGAAGGCGCACGGCCACTCCATGGAGGCCGAGGTTCGCGACATCCTGACGACCGCCGCGCGTCGCCCCCATATCGGGCTGGCGCTGATGCGGGCGGCGCAGGAGGTGGGAGGGGTTGATGACCTCCCGATCCCCGAGCGGACCGACATCGCCCGAGCCGTGGACTTCGCGTGATCGTCCTCGATACCAACGTCATCTCGGAGGTCTTCCGTCCCCGTCCGGACGCGCGCGTCGCGGCGTGGCTGGAGTCGCTCACTGACGACGTCGCCATCACCGCAGTCACGCTCGCCGAACTGCTCGCGGGCGTCCGACGTCTTCCGCAGGGCAGGCGCAGGGCGGGATTAAGCGAGCGAATCGACGCGGCGCTGCGGCCCTATCGGGACACCCGAGCGGTGCTGGCGTTCGACGACGCCGCAGCCGAGTGCTACGCGGACATTCTTGCCGCGCGTGAACAAGCGGGGCTGCCGATCAGCACGGCGGACGCGCAGATCGCTGCGATCTGCCGTGCGGGGGGCGCCACGCGCGCCACCCGGAACGTCAAAGACTTCGCAGAGACCGGGGTCGAGCTCATCGACCCCTGGGCGGTTTGACGCCAGCGAGGATCATGCTGGACGGAGTGGAAGTCGATCGCCTACAATCGAACATATGAACGAGGCTGCCGGTTACTCTCCACCGGGCTGGCCGGCGCGTGTCCGTCCGCCGGGGGCGCCGGACTGGGAGCAGACGGCGACCGAGTTCCTGCTCGACTGCTGTCCGGCCGACTATCGGAGCTATCGACTGCTGCGCCGCCATCCGGTGGTGCTGGCGCGGTTCGCGGCGGTCTTCACCGAGGCGCAGGAGCGGGCGTGTCGAGAGGGGCTGGCCGGTGTCCGGGTCAGTCTCGCCGACGTCGTCGAACCCCAGGTGGTCGCTGGTGCGGTGGACGTCTGGTCGCAGCAGCAGGCCGTTCTGACCAGGCTGCATCGCGAGGTGGACCTGGTGGAAGCAGCGCTGCGCGGTCGGCGTTTCGTGCCCAAGCTGTGAGGGGTCGTTCCGTTCGGACCGCGACTTCGTTAGCACGCCGACGCGGTGGTTCATAGGCTGGCGAGGTCGAACTCGTTTCCCTCCGGATCGAGCATCCGCACCCAGCGGATCGAGTCGCCGATGGCGCCCTCCCCGACCCGCTGCGCGCCGAGGTGGACCAGTCGGTCTATCTCGCCGGCCAGGTCGGGCACGTGCGGGTCGAGATGCATCCGATTCTTCCCATGCTTCGGCTCAGACACGCCCTGAATCAGCATCATCGAGCCGGTGGCGTCCTCAGCGGGCACCAATACCGCGTACTGTTCCACGCTGTCCAGCCGGCGGTAGTGCAACGCCTCGCACCAGAACGACGCGAGGGCGTCCGGATGGGTCGAGTCCAGCACAATGACGATCTCGACCTGCGGCGCAGTCATGCCTTCCTCCTGAGCCTGTTCTCGACTTCAGTGCCCGACTCATCTTGTCCCGGGTGAATAGCTGCCTCGATTTCCTGGACATCGCTGGACGGCTGGAGGTGGCCAAGAAGTAGCTCTTCTCGCTCGCTGTCGGGTATGTACATTGATTCGGCCAGGGTGGCGGAGAGAGCGTCGATATCCTTGGTTTCAACCTTCGGGTGAAATGCCCACTCAAAGTCGATGTCTCGTGTGATCAGCTCAATTCGAGCGGGACTCTGAGCAGTCGTGGGTGGGTGCACTCTTAGATAGCGCACCCGATCGAGAGGGATCTCCTGGCTCAATCGGCCATCTTGGAGAAAGTCCCTAGTCCGAGCTGTCAGGATTCGCCGGCTGGTTACAGCTAGAAATTCCTTAGAGGCTGCTCTATCGCGCGCCGCCACGCGCTTCTTTTCATCGAAGCCCGGGACTCGTGAGCGAAACTCAGCCCAAGCGTCCGGCTCGTAGGAGAAGCCGATTGCCCGAAGCATCTCGCCTTCCTCGAGAAGCCACCGAAGGACACCGAGGCATGTGTTCGACTCCAGCGACCTCGGGGCGCAGACGACCGGTGGCACGTCGAGGGGTTCTCTGGGCGGACGTAGCGCATCGGCGAGCGGTGCGACTGCCGCAAGTAGTTGGGCGCAGGTCAAGCGACCCTGGTTCGAGTCCTTCTGCCTCTTGGTAAGCGAAAGGTTCCGCCCGCCCGGAAGTTCGGCAATTAGGCGCAACTCCCGCACAAATGCATCGATCAGGTCCGTTATCGCATCCAGCGCGTTGGTGAATCTCACGTCCGCTTCTCGCGAGATCGCATCTGCTTCGCGTGCGCCTTCGCTTCCCTTCCGCCGATAGTATCCTGCACGCAATGCCTGGTAGCCAGTCCACGCCCGCAGTGATGAGATCAGTCCAGATATGTCAACAGTGATCTTTGCAGCGTTGATCCGGAGGTACTGTGCCCTTTCGCTGGCGTCGCAATTTGCGATCTGTGTCAGATGTTCCTGCACCCGATCGCCGTAATTTTTCTGCTGGGTACGAAGATCCTTGCCGCTCCCTCTGATTTCGTCCCAGACGCCCTCGGTCACTGCCTGGCGTTTCCGCGCATCTTCGATGGCTTGATCGACCGCTTCGACGAGGCCCTCGTGCTGACTGCGTTCACTCATCCACAGGTCCTTGAGTACTTGGCTGGTCAAGCCAACGTTCGTCTCCACCAGTCGCGAAATTTCGCCGAGCTTGACCTGAAGCGCGATCATCGCCAGCGCGGGGCCGATCGCGGACGCAAGTTGTGCCGTGCTGGCAGCGGACACAGCGAGGAATCGCGCCTGGGCGAGTCCTCCACCGGGCAGGAGTATCGTGCCGAGGTGCGCACCTTCCTTTGTCGCCAGGGATGCACCGGAGTTGAGGAGCGCTTGTGTCCCAGCAGACACCCGGTACAGCCCCTGCAAACCCGTGACGGCGTCGGCAATGTTGCCTCGGACAGTGGCCGCATTGCCGACCACCGAGAGCGCACTCGAAAGCTGGCTTCGGTCGAGATCCGGAACTAGCCAGGCATCAATCGGCTCGAGGCCGAGCTCGCTGGCGAGACCGGCCGAATCGTTTCCAAATGCGGCCACAATGCCGGGCTCGACCTCTACGAGGACCGCGGAATCGTCGCTGGTGGCCACGACATTCACCGAGGATTTGATGGCGTCCTGGGGTAGGCCGTCGCGGTACTCCATTCGGTCCCTCTTTCGTTCGGACTGGCTGGCCGCCAGGTCTCAGCGTCGCAGATCTCGTGTGACATAGCGACACACCGGCACCCTGGTCCCGAGCCCACGCGGCCCGCGCATCGGGGACGCCGACATGCCACCGACGTAGACTGCTCGCCATGCCGTTGCTCGACCGGATCACCCAACCCGCCGACCTGCGCGACCTCAAACCTGCGGAGCTGGACCGGTTGGCCGAGGAGATCCGGGGGTTCCTGATCGAGCACGTGTCGCGGACCGGCGGTCATCTCGGGCCCAACCTGGGTGCGGTCGAGCTGACCATGGCGATCCACCGGGTGTTCAACTCGCCGCGCGACCCGATCATCTTCGACACCGGCCACCAGAGCTACGTGCACAAGATCCTCACCGGACGCCAAGGCGGGTTCGACACGCTGCGGCAGCCGGGAGGACTGTCCGGCTATCCGAGCCGCGCCGAGTCCGAACACGACTGGGTGGAGAGTTCCCACGCCTCGTCGTCGCTGTCCTGGGCGGAGGGGCTGGCCAAAGGCTTCGCGCTGCGCGAGATCGACGACCGGACCGTGGTCGCCGTGGTCGGCGACGGATCGCTGACCGGCGGCATGACCTGGGAGGCGCTGAACAACATCGCCGTTCAGCCCGAGCTGCGGCTGGTGATCGTCGTCAACGACAACGGCCGCTCCTACACGCCGACCATCGGCGGCCTGGCCACCCGGCTGCGTGGCCTGGGCCAGCAACTTTCCGCGATCCGCACCGACCGGCGCTACGAGCGCAGCCTGGCGGCGATCAAGCGCTGGGTGAGCCGGACGCCGGTGGTCGGGGAGTCCACCTATGGCCTGATGCACGGCGTCAAGGCGGGCGTGAAGGACGTCCTGGCGCCGCAGGGCATGTACTCCGACCTCGGCATCAAGTATCTGGGACCGATCGACGGCCATGACCGCGAGGCCCTGGAACGGGCACTTGAGCAGGCCCGCCGGTTCACCGGCGGCCCGGTGCTCGTGCACTGCCTCACCGAGAAGGGACGCGGGTTCGCCGCCGCCGAGGCCAACGAGGAGGACCGCTTCCACGCCGTTGGACCGATCGACCAGGTCACCGGCGCCCCGCTCGGCAACGTGCCCGCCCGCACCTGGACGGACGCCTTCGGCGAACACCTGGCTCGGATCGGGGCCACTGACGACTCGGTGGTGGCGATCACCGCCGCCATGCTGCACCCGACCGGCCTGACCCGGTTCGCCCGGCACTTCCCGCACCGCACCTTCGACGTCGGCATCGCCGAACAACATGCTGTCGCGTCCGCCGCCGGGCTGGCCCGGGCCGGGCTGCACCCGGTGGTGGCGCTGTACTCGACGTTCCTCAACCGCGCCTTCGATCAGGTGCTGATGGATGTCGCCCTGCACGGCGAAGGCGTCACCTTCGTGCTCGACCGGGCCGGCATCACCGGCCCCGACGGCCCTAGTCACCACGGCATGTGGGACCTCGGCCTGCTCGGCTTGGTCCCCGGACTACGGCTCGCCGCGCCGCGCGACGAACAACGGTTGCAGGAGGCGCTGGAGTTGGCGGTGGATATCGACGACGGGCCTAGCGTGCTGCGGTTCTCCAAGGATCCGCTGCCTACGCCGCTGCCCGCCGTGCGGACCGAGGGTGATGTCGAGGTGCTTTTCGAGGACGGCGATCCGCGCGTCCTGGTGGTCGGCTGGGGATCGTTCGCCGGCCTGGCGGTGGAGGTCGGCGAACGGCTGGCTCAGCAGGGCATCGGCGTCCGAGTGGTCGATCCGGTGTGGGCGCTACCGGTGAGCCCCGACCTGGTCCGGTTGGCCGGCTCGCACGAGTTGGTGGTGACCATCGAGGACGGCGGCCTGGCCGGCGGGCTCGGCTCCCGGCTGGCGCAGGAATGCCGGCTGGCCGGCGTCCGGGCCACCGTCCAGGAGTTCGGCATCCCGCAGCGGTTCATCGACCAGGGCACCCGCGCGGGAATCCTGGCCGAGCTGGGCGTGACCGCTCAGCAGATCGCCCGGTTCGCCACCGAGGCGGTGCTAGCCGGCGAGGCCGAGCCGTCGATCGGCGCCGTCGAGACCGGGCATCCCGGCTGATTCATCCTCAGCCGGCGGTGTGCCGGGCGGGTGCCAGCGCGATCGCGAGGCATCCGACGGCGGCGGTGAGGAACAGGGGAGTGCCGAGCAGGAAGTCGCCACCGTCGGCGAAGATCGCCGCATCGAAGAATCCGCCGCTGCTGCGGGTCAGTGCCACGAAGGCGGTTGAGGTGACACCCATCAGGGCGCTGGCGCAGTACAGCAGCACCCGTGAGGGCACCGGCCAGCGCGGCGTTCCTTCCCGGGTGATGTCGCCTTCGGTGAGCACCCGCCAGATCAGACCGAAGAGCACCGCGCCGATACCGCTGAACCCGAGCAGGGCGCTGATCGGGTCGTCCAGGATCGCCCGATGCGGGTACACCACGCAGAGCAGGATTCCCGACGCCAACGCCGCTGCCCGCAGCAGGGTCAACCGCCGCGTGATCAGCAACACCACGGCTGCCACAAGCATGGCGAGCAGGAGGAGCGTGGCCATCTGGGGCACCGTGTTGTAGGCCCACGCGCCCAAGCTCCGGTTGCGGAATAGATGGAACAGCGACAACACCGCGATGGCCGCCATGAACATCGCCGCCCAAGGGCGACCCCGTCGGGCCAGCGGCAGCGCGACCGCGAGCCCGATGACACCGACCGCGACCCGGGCGATCGCCTGAGCAAGGTCGGACGCCGCCACATTCAGATAGGTGTCGCTCACGTCGAACAACCACTGCGGGCCGAGCATCCGGGCCACCTCGCGCAGGATCGCCGGCACCGGCTGCAGCAGTACCACTGCGGTCGATGCCACCGCGACACAGTAGTTCACTGGGGTCGAGTCCTCATCCAGGTCCGACCAGGCCGGCGGGCGGCGGGCCACCGCCAGGACGGCGAACTGGAGGGCGACCACGCCCGCCAGCGCGACGCAGGAGGCCAGCCAGCCGGCGGCGGCATTCTCCGGGTCGCGCACGCTGCGGACCAGTTCCAGGACGGCCCAACCCACCAGGAGCAGGCCGACCAGCTGCAGCGGACGCCGCGGGAACTCCCGGGTCGCCGCAGCCACGCTGGAGAACGAGGCAGCGACCGCGATCTGGGCGAGAGCGGCACCGGCGACCAGCAGGGCCGGTATGGCCAGGCTGCCGAGGGTCGACAGGCCACCCTCGGCGACGAGTCCGCGCCAGTCGCCGTTCATCGCACGGCTGGTGGGACTACCGACCATCGGGAAGTACACGGCGCAGCCGAGCGCGAGGGTGGTCACCACGAACTCCCACCAGGCGAACCGTGCCCGCCAGCGGACGACCATCAGCACCACCAACGTGACCAGGCCGAGCGCACTGGCCAGCAGCAGCATCGGATCGGAGGCCCCAGCGGTCCCGAAGTAGACCAGTGCGATCGTCGTGGTCAGCAATGCGAACAGCTTGACCCACCAGGGCAGATGCAGCGCGGCAGTCTGTAGCGTGGCGAGCGACAGCACCACGCCGGCGATGCACAGCCAGGCACCGACCTCTGGGATCGTCTGCCCCGTTGAGGTGACCAGCAGCGTGTCGGAGCTGCGCAACGTGCCGGCGAACACCACGGCGAGGGTGAGCAGACCGTACACGGCCAGGATGGACGCCACGATCGCAGCAAGCCCCACGGGCCAGCCGGTGCGACGCGGCAGACCGTCGCGGACCGGCTGGACGATGGTCAGCCAGACGACGTCGCGGGCGACGGAGCCGGCCGCGGCGAGCGTCCTCATGCCCCGGACTCCCAACGGTAGGCGGTGCTGCCGAAGAAGCAGAACAGGTCACCCGAGTCGGCGGCCAGGAAGACGCCCGAGCCGAACGACAGGTCCTGTTCCTCGGTCCGGTAGGCCGCCACCTCGGCGCCGGAGGCGTCCAACAGCCGCAGCGTCGTCCGGTCAGCGACCACAAGCCGGTCGCCCCGGGCAAGGACGCGGATCGGGGTGATCGGACGGGCCCACCGCTGCGAGCCGTCTGCGGCACCGAGGCCGAGCACATCGTCCTGGCGGCCGATGACCACCGTCGAGCCGAATCCGGTCACTGAACGCCTGTTTCCGGACAGTTGCACCCGCCACAGCTGGGCGCCGTCGCTCAGCCGATAGCCGCGCACGTACGAGTCACCCCGGCTGGCCACCACCGCGACCCCGTCGGCGACGCCGAACACCTCGGGCGGATCGACCTCGAACTCGTACTGCACCGTGCCCGTTGGATCGACCGACATCAGGTTGCCGGCCTGGTCGACGACGGTCAGGGTGTCGTCCACCACCATCGGCTGCCGGATCTCGGTCGGGACGCGCACCGTCCAGGCGACCCGTCCGGTCTGGGCGTCGAAAGCGGTCACGGTGCCGTCCAGCCCGGCGACCACCGTCAGGTTGCCGAACCTGACGAGCGGCACCGCGCTGACGTCGGGAATCCTCGACTGCCACAGGAACTCTCCCTCGGCTCCGTAGGCGACCACGGTCCGTTCTGTCGTTGCTGCGACGATCACCTTCCCGACGGCGAGGGCCGAGGTGACCTGACCGCCCGGATGGACGCTCCAGCGCGGATCGGTCGCGCCGTCCGACCAGCCATGGGCGACCAGGTCGCCGCCGGGTGTGTTGACGTAGACGACGACCGAACCGGGCAGCACGACCGGACGGACCGTCGCATACAAGGCGATCGGGGCGACGCTGAGCTCACGCCGGACAAAGTTCCAGTGTCCGGTGAGCACCGGTGGGGCGGTGGTGGTCAGCCGGGCAGCCGACTGCCAGCGGGGTGCCCGGGTCACCAGCCTCGACGTCAGTTGCCCAGCCGCCGTCACGATGATTCCGCGTCCGGGGCACCAGGCATTGACTTCCCGGGTCGGACTCGCGCGACCGATGGTCAGCTCGGTGCTGATCGCCATGCAGCCGCCGTCCTGGGCGGTGGCCTTGAACGTTGCCGCGTAGGGCTGGCGGCCGGTGGCTGTGCGTCCGCTGCCGAGGGTAGCGGTGCCGGCCGCCGTCCATTCCTGGCCGTCGCGGACACCGGCGGGCAGCACCGGCAGGCCAGGCTCGAACGCCCGGAAGTCGCGGGCGCCGGCGTCCACCCGCACGTCAAAGCCGCCGGGTTTGACCGCCAGCATTCTACTGCGGCGGCGGCTGACCCGCCCGTCGGCCTCGGCGGTGACTTCCACGATGCGGGCCCACGTGGTGCTGGCCACCTCGTCATAGCCCTCGACCCCGTGACCGAAGGCGTACGGTGCGCTCTGCACGATCCGGGCGCCGAAGGTGCTGTAGTACTCGGCCACCGTGTCGGTGCCGTCGGAGTTCTCCAGCACCACCCGGGCGCCGGAACTTGGGAAGTAGCGCATCGCGGCGGAGGCCTCCTGCGCCGCGACCGGACGCCCGAGCACCGCGGCCGCGACAACCACGCTCAGCACCACGGTGACGACGAGAGCGGAGGCGATCCAGGGACGCCTCCGACGGCGTGGCGCAGAGCGGGGCGGAGGGTAGTGCGGCCCGGCACCCCAGGGCGCACCGGGTCCCGGCGACGGCGGCTGGTATTGCGGCGGAGTCGGAGTTCCTTGCTGCCATGGCGGCGGATGACTACCGAAAGCACCACTCGGCAGGTGGCCCGGATCTGACACCCGCTCACTATAAACAGGCAGCGGATCTCGTCGGCTGAAGGCCCGCTTCCGTTGTCGGTTGAGCCCCATCGGTGGATCTGGGCTAGACCAACGGGGATCAGGGGGCGGTGAGTTGCTTCACGATCAGCGGGACCAACAGCTCACGCTGCCAGGGTCGGACGGACTCCGCTGCCAGCGCGGCGTCCACCGACTCCTGCGTCAGCTCGGCGGGCGGTGTCCACAGCAGCCGGCGGAGCGCGTCCGGGCTGATCAGGTTCTCCACCGGGAGCTCCAGCTCGGACGCCCGTTCGACCACGGCGGGCCGGACGGCGTCCCAGCGGACGGCCGCCTCGGGATTGCGCATCTCCCAGGTGCGGGTGGGTGGTGGTCCCTCGGCGGCTTGCTGCCGGCTGGGCAGCTGATCGCGCGGGAGGGCTGCCGCGCGATCCAGCGCGGCCAGCCAGCGGGCGCGATAGCGGGACGGGAAGCGCCAGGCGAACTCGGGGACGGCCGCCAGGTCGGCCGGGCCGAGCCGCTTCACCTCGGCCGGGTTGGCCCGGGCGGCCAGTCCGCTGATCGCTCGGTCGGGCAGGATCTTGCCGGGCGCCCGGTCCATCGAGGACGCCAGCTGGTCCCTCGTCTGCCACAGCTCTCGCACGATCGCCAGCGCCCGCGGCGTCCGGACGGCGTGCAGACCGGAGGTGCGCCGCCACGGCTCGGCACGCACCGGCGCTGGGATATCCGCCCGTTCGACCAGGTGGGCGAACTCCTGCGCCGCCCACTCCGCCTTCCCGGCGGCCCGTAGCCGCTCGTCCAGCCAGTCCCGCAGGTCGGCGAGCAACTCCACATCGAGGGCGGCGTAGGTCAGCCACTCATCCGGCAGCGGACGTCGCGACCAGTCGGCGGCGGAATGCTCCTTGCGCAGGGTGATTCCGAAGGCCTCCTCGACCAGGGTGCCCAGGGCGACCCGGGGCATGCCCAGCAGCCGTGCGGCCAACTCGGTGTCGTACAGCCGGTGGGGGAGCAGGCGCACCTCAGCCAGGCAGGGTAGATCCTGGCTGGCGGCATGCAGCACCCATTCGGCATCGGCGAGGGCGGCGGCCAACTCGGAGAAGTCGGCGGGGTGGTCACGTCCGGTGAACGGGATCGGGTCGAGCAGGACGGTACCGGTGCCCGTTCGGCGCAGTTGAATCAGGTAGGCCCGCGCGGAATAGCGGAAACCCTGGGCTCGCTCGGTGTCGATGCTGACCGGTCCGGTACCCGCGGTCAGCGCCGCGGTGATCTCGGCCAGACCCTCGGCTGTCTGGACGACGTCGGGAACGCCGTCTGCGGGTGCTTCCAGAACGGCGAGTTCGTCGGGCTGGTCGGTCACCGCCGGCGCCGAGCCGACATCACCACGACGCCCTCGGGTAGGGGCGGTAGGCCGGCGGTGGTGCACAACAGTTCGGACCAGCTCATCAGGTGCCGGGTGACGTCGTCGGACGACGTGACCAGCGGCGTCCAGGATGCCCGGATCTCGATCTCAGCGCGCGGCGGGTCGGCTGACATGGCGCCGAAGGCTCGGGAGGACACCGCGGTGACCGTCCCGCTCGGCGCGGTGTAACCGGCGCCGTAACGCTCCAGCGCGTCGGTCAGCCATGACCAGCCCACCTCGGTGAGCAGCGGGTCGACGACCATTTCGGTGTCCACCTCGGCCCGAGCGTAGGTCACGCAGCGGAAATCGCCGTCCCAGGAGGCGTTGCCGGCCGGGTCGTGCAGCAGCACCAGCCGTCCGTTGCCCAGGTCTTCACCACCGACGACGACCTCGGCGGCAACAGCGACCGCGTGGGGGGCGATCCGCTGGGGTGCCGGGATCTCCTCGATCACCAACTCGGGTCGCCAGTGCATGGCTTGCAGCGCAGCCACCGCGTCATCGAACAACCCGGTACTGCCCACCATGGTTTTGCGTGCTCCTCCCACGGAGCTGAATCTAGCCGCGGGGACGCCTGCCGCCAGCGGGACTCGCCGGGCGGCGGCCACGATCGCGCTGGTGGCTCGGGCTCACGCCGGCAGCTCGGGCTCCAGCGTCAGGCAGATCGAGTTGATGCAGTAGCGCCGGTCGGTCGGTGTCTCATACCCCTCGCCCGTGAAAACGTGCCCCAGGTGAGAGTCGCAGGTCGCGCAGCGCACTTCGGTCCGAACCTGCCACAGCGATCGGTCCTCGATGTAGCGGACGCTGTCCAGTTCGGGTGCGAAGAACGACGGCCAGCCGCAGTGTGATTCGAATTTGGTGTCGCTGGTGAACAGCTTCGCCCCACAGGCCCGGCAGTGATAGCTGCCCGGAGTGGTGGTGTCGGTGTACTCGCCGGTGAAGGCCCGTTCGGTGCCGGCCTCGCGTAGCACGTGGTACTCCGCCGGGGTGAGCATCGCGCGCCACTGCTCCGGCGTCCGGAACTGCTTCGGATCGAGTTCCATGGCGGATAGATCTCCTCGGTAGCTGGTAGCCGCTCCAGATTAGCCCGCCCACAGCGGCAGCCCGCCCGGGCCACCCGAGGCCCTGCCCAAGGGCTGCTTCGTCCACGTCATCCCGGGCTCTGAGGCGGAAGAGATCCTGGATCGAGTCCGGGATGACGATGCAGGGTGTAAGGGGCGGCGGGTCGGCGGTCCACTAGCGTGGGGCCATGGCTAGGAGCGCAGCGACGATGCTGACCGTGGGCGACCGCGAAGTCCGCGTCACCAGCCCGGACCGGATCGTCTACGAGCCGACCGAACGGACGCCGGCGATCACCAAACTGCAGGTCTGCGAGTACTACGCGAGGGTGGGCGACGCGTTGCTGCGGGCGATGGGGGAGCGGCCGACGGCGATGGAGCGCTGGCCGGACGGCTGGCGCGAAGGCATGCGGCTGGCCACCAGCACCCAGGACCGGGAGGCCGACGGCTTCTACCAGAAGCGGCTGCCCAGGGGTGCCCCCGACTATGTCGAGTCGGTCCGGATCACCTTCCCCAGCGGACGCCCCGCCGACGAGCTGTGCCCGTCCGAGCCGGCGGCCTTCGTCTGGGCGGCGCAGATGGGCACGCTCACCTTCCACCCCTGGCCGGTGCGGCGTCCGGACGTCGACCATCCCGACGAGTTGCGGCTCGACCTGGATCCGCAGCCCGGCACCGGGTTCGCCGACGCACAGCGAGTGGCTGCGGTGGCCCGCGAACTGCTGGAGGAGCTGGGCATGCGCGGCTACCCGAAGACGTCCGGGAACCGCGGTATCCACATCTATCTCCGGATCCGGCCCGACTACAGCTTTGAGGACGTCCGGCACGCCGCGATCGGGTTCGGACGCGAACTTGAGCGGCGCGATGGCGGCGTGACCACGGCGTGGTGGAAGGAGGAGCGCGGCGAGCGGATCTTCATCGACTTCAACCAGAACAACCGGGACCGGACCATCGCCGGCGCCTGGAGCCTGCGCGCCCGCCCCGGGGCGCCGGTCAGCACGCCGATGACCTGGGAGCAGCTCGCCGAGGTGAAGGACCCCCGCGACTTCAACCTGATGACCGTGCCCGACTACCTGTCGCACGGCGACCCGTGGGTCGACATGGACGACGAGGCATTCTCGCTGGAACCGCTGCTCCGTCTGTGGGAGACCCTGCCCGGCGGTGAGCTGAACTGGCCCCCCGACTATCCGAAGATGCCCGGCGAGCCGCCGCGGGTGCAGCCGTCCAAGAAGGTGGCGGCGCACTGGGACGAGCAGGGCAACCGGATCGAGAAGCAGTGATGACCAGCGGGCCAGCCGGTATCGGCCGGATCAGACGCAGATACGCGCTCGCCGCGGCAGGGGCGCTGGCGGTGACGATCGTGTTTGCCACGATCGGCGACGGCGTCGAGGTGCCCGGCGCTACCGGCCCGGCTCGGGTGGTTGTCGACGTCGGGCACATCGCGGTGTGGGGACTGCTGACCGCCGCCTTCGTGGTGGCCGCCGCCCGAGGTCGCTGGACGCGGCCCGCCAACGCCCTGGCTGTAGTCGCAGGGATCGGCTACGCGGTGTTCCTGCTGGCCGTGCTCTTCGGCTGACGCGCTCGCGGACGGACGGCGCGGGCGCGTCGCCGGCCGCATCCCGGTTCGTGCGTCGGCGCGATGCCGAACCGCTTCCTTCGTGCTCTGGAGGCATGGACTTGTCGGACCCGGGCAGCACAATGGCTCCCATGCAACTGCCCGTGATGCCGCCGGTGAAGCCGATGCTCGCCAAAGCGGTGCCTCAGATTCCGACCGGGGAGCTGTCCTACGAACCCAAATGGGACGGCTTCCGCTCGATCGTCTTCCGCGACGGTGACGAGGTGGAGATCGGTTCGCGCAACGAGCGTCCGATGACGCGCTACTTTCCCGAGGTGGTCGAGGCGGTCAAGGCCAATCTGCCCGAGCGCTGCGTGCTGGACGGCGAACTGATCGTGGTGGTCGGTGACCGGCTGGAGTTCGAGGTGCTGCAGCAACGGATCCATCCTGCGGCGAGCCGGGTGAAGCTGCTGTCCGAGCAGACGCCGGCCAGTTTCGTCGCGTTCGATCTGCTCGCTCTGGACGACGTCGACTACACCGGGCGTCCCTTCGAGGAGCGCCGTGCCGCCCTGGAGCGGGCGCTGGTCGACGCGCACGCGCCGATCCATCTCACTCCCCTCACCCGCGACCCCGAACTCGCCGAACAGTGGTTCGCTCAGTTCGAGGGGGCCGGTCTGGACGGCGTGGTCGCCAAACCGCTGGACGGCACCTACCAGCCCGACAAGCGCACCATGTTCAAGATCAAGCACCAGCGCACGGCCGACTGCGTCGTGGCCGGCTACCGGCTGCACAAGAGTGGCGACGACCTGATCGGCTCGCTGCTGCTCGGGTTGTACAACAGCGCGGGCGACCTGGCGTCGGTGGGCGTGATCGGGGCGTTCCCGCTCGCCCGGCGCAAGGAGTTGTTCGTCGAGTTGCAGCCGCTGGTGACCACCTTCGACGACCATCCGTGGGCCTGGGCCCGGCAGGAGGAGGGGGCGCGCACGCCGCGGAACTCCGAATACAGCCGGTGGAACAACGGCAAGGATCTGTCCTTCGTGCCGCTGCGGCCCGAGCTGGTGGTCGAGGTGCGCTACGAACATATGGAGGGCGTCCGGTTCCGGCACACCGCGCAGTTCAACCGCTGGCGTCCCGACCGAGACCCGCACTCATGCACCTACGAGCAACTGGAGGAGCCGGTGAAGTACGATCTCGCCGACATTCTGGGCACCGAGCCCGACGGCACCCGTTGAGGACGCGGTGATCAATCAGGTCCGGGCTGCGGCGCACCCGGAGGCCGATCTGCGGCCCCATCTCCCTCGCCGCCTCACCCGATACTGCCACCAGCGCTTGGCGGCACCAACTCATCCCGCCGAGCTCGTCCTGGCTCGGAACAGTATCGATCGGCGCCTCCTCGATCTGGTGGGTATCGCAACATTCCTAGTCTGACCGGCGGCGGTGCGCCACACTACGGGGATGGCAGGCAAGAAGAAGTCGAAGAAGAACCGCGAGGCGCGCTCGGGACGGCCCACGAAGCCGCTCAGCAGGCTGCTTCGGCTGCCGAAGGGTCCGGTGAAGTTGGGCCGTCTGGACACGGCAAGCGCGCCCGGCTATCCGGGCTCGGGCAAGAGCGACGCCCCGGCGCTCACCGCGGCGCTAGCGCCCGAGCTCTCCGATCTGCAGGAGCAGCTCTACGCCAACGGCCGCTCGGACGTCCCGGGTGCGCCGAGCCTGCTGGTGCTACTGCAGGGCATGGACACCTCCGGCAAGGGTGGCGTCGTCCGTCACACCATGGGCTTGGTCGACCCGCAGGGCATCCAGTTGAAGTCGTTCAAGGCGCCGACCAAGGAGGAACTCGAACACCACTACCTGTGGCGGATCAGGAACGCGCTGCCCAATCCCGGCATGATCGGGGTCTTCGACCGCTCCCAGTACGAGGACGTTCTCGTCGTCCGGGTTGAGCAGCTGGTCCCGGTCAGCGAATGGAACGGACGCTACGACGAGATCAACGCCTTCGAGAAGGAAGTCACCGAGGCGGGCACGACGATCGTCAAGTGTTTCCTGCATGTGTCCTTCGCCGAGCAGAAGCGCCGGCTCGCGGCACGGCTGGCCAGTCCGGCGAAGTACTGGAAGTACAACCCCAAGGACATCGACGCACGGGCGAAGTGGCCCGCCTACCAGGAGGCGTACGCCGACGCGTTGGAGCGCTGCAACACCGATCATGCGCCCTGGTTCGTGATTCCCTCGGACCGCAAGTGGTACCGCAACTGGGCGGTCGCGCAGCTGGTCCGGGAACACCTGATCGGACTCAACCTGACCTGGCCGGAGGCCAGCTTCGACGTCGCCGCCGAGAAGGCCCGGGTCGCCAAGTCGTGACCGGGCCGTCCGGCCACCTCCCCGAGGAAGCGCTGGTTTTCGTTGGTCGAGCTTGTCGAGACCTTGGGCGACCTGGCGCTGGCAAGGGTTTCGACAAGCTCAACCAGCGGCGGTCGGGAGCGGTCGGTGGGTGAGTGCGGATGCTCAGGCGATGGTGAGGTGCCGGGCCGGTACCTCTTCCTCCAGCGCGTCGAAGCCGAAGTCGAGCAGGTCCATCGCCGCGAACGCGTAGCGGGCGAGGATCAAGTCCATCACCTCGGGGGCCGCGCCGAGCGGCTCGCTCACCGAGACAGCTCCGCAGCGCTCGGCCAGGTCGGCCTGGGCATGGAACAACTCGGTGGCCGTCAGGAAGAACGACCCGACGGCGATGTGCCGCCGACCCTGGGCGCGCAAACCCTGGATTGCCTGGGACACCGACGGGCCGGAGCCGTCCGCGACGGCGGTCAGGCAGGGCAGCCGGTGATGCGTCGACCACTGCCGGGCCCGCCGGGCGAGCAGGGCGTTGCCGCGGACGTCACCGCTGCGGGCCGAGGACAGCACCAGGCCGTCCAGCTCGAGCACCCGATGGGTTGCCAGCGAGGCGCGGAGCCGCTGGTCGAGCACCGTGAGCAGGGTCACCTCGGGCCCGATCGGACGCGACACGCTGACCCGCAGGTCGGGGTAGAGGTTGCGCAGCTTGATCGACTGGGCGATCACCCGTTCGTCGGGATCGATGGCATGGGTCAGTTGCAGTGGAACAAGCACCACCTCGGTGATGCCCTGCTTGATGAGCTGCGACACGACCTGGGCGGTCGAGGGGGAGCAGTGATCGAGAAAGGCGCAATGCACGGAGAGACCCGGGCGCATGCCCTGAAGGCCCTGCCTCAAGGAGTGCGCGACTTGGGCGACTCGGGCGTCGGTGCTGCCCATTCCCACCATCACCAAGGCTGGAGCGGTCATGATGTGCCTCTCTTGCGTCACATGTCCTGCGGCTCCATTGCCGGCGTTTTCGTGCTACCAACTTCTCTCGGAGCTTGTACCAGAAGCAAATCGGTCGCTCGACATGTGAGATCCGCATTCCAGATTCTGGGATATCAGGCGTAGCCAGCACGCCTTGCCGACGAACCGCCGATGGGTGTCGGTGTCGTCTCAGCCAGTGGATACCCAGACGGCCGTCCCTCGTTCACCTGCACGTGATCATCGTGCCCGTCGAACTGACTGTGCAGCGCGTCCGGGAGCGGTGCGCCGCGGCGGACACGCCGTCCCCGAGGAGAAGATCCGGGAACGGTATGCGCGCCTGTGGAACCACCTCGCTGCCGCGATCCAGATTGCGGATGTGACCGAGGTGCTCGACAACAGCAGCGCCCGCGCTCCGTTTCGGCTGTGCGCTCGTTACGAGCACGGCAGGCAGGTCGGTGTCGCGACCTGGCCCGCCTGGACGCCTGCTGGTTTGCGAAAGGCGTAGACCGGCAGGGGTGAACCGGGGGCGGAGCATTACCGCGGGGATGACGCGCCTCCACTATGCTCAGGGCCCGATGAGCGGGCTGATCTCAAGCTGGCGGCGACGCCGACTGTTCGCCGCGCCGGTGCACGGCCGCCGTCCGGTCCCGCGATGGAGCTGGATCCCGTTCGCGGCGCTGGCTGGCGCGCTCGCACTGCTGACCGCGCTCCGCGCCCTCGGGGTGGACGGTCCGGGCTGGTACCTCTGGTTGACCGACCCTCGTCAGCCGATCGTGCCGGCCGCCTTCCTGGGGTCGATCGTGGCGGCTGCCGCGCTGTATGGACGCTCCCGGAACGCCACCGGACGGGTGGTCGGCGTGATCTCGGTCTCGGCCTTCGCGCTGGCTGCGGTGCTGCTCGGCCTGATCTCCTACCTGCATTGCAGCACCGAGGGGCCTCCGTTCTTCGACCAACTCATCTGGGTGCTGTCCGGCAACGGTGCCGACCCCTGGGGTGCGGCACCCGGATGCCCGGCTCAGCCGCCGCTGGCCCATCACCTGGCCCGGTTGTGCGCTCTGTGGGGTGCCCTGGCCAGCGTGTTGGGTGTGGTGGCGGCCATGTTGCGGCGGCAGCTTGACCGTTGGCTGGCCACCCTGGCGGATCGGGCGATCGTGGTCATCGGCGCCTCAGACCAGGCCGCGCCGATGGTCCGGGTGGTCGCGGCCGACCGTTCCCCCGGCTCCGCGCTGCTGGTCGTCGACCACAGTGGTGATGAGGCCTTCGTTGCCACGGTCCGGACGATGGGGGGCAGGGTGCTGGCCGCCGAGGGCGTGGACGACGACTTACTGCGGAACCTGCTCACCCGCGGGGGCCGGATAGCCGTCGAGACCGTGCAGATCATCGAGGCGCGGGTGCCGGAGGCGCTCGGTACTTTCGCGCGGATCGCCCGGGTGCTGGATGCCGCCGTGCCGAACCCGGCTCTGGTCAGCCGGGTGCTGCTGCGGATCGACGATCCGTGGGTCGCCGAGAACTGGCGACGCACGGTCACCGGGACGGAGCGTTCCTGGCTGGCAGATGCGTTGTCGGCCACCGAGCAGACCGCCCGGGCGCTGGTTGCCCGGATCGACCGGGTGGAGGCACGCAGATTGGTGCTGACCGGGCGAGGGTCGCTCGCCGCGGCGGTGCTGGCGGAGGTGGCCCGGGTGGAGCGAGAGCGCCGGGTGCTCCGTCCCGCGAGCACAGCGGCGCCCCTCGAGGTGACGGTCGTGGGCGAGGGCGCCGCCGAGCTGATCGAGGAACACACCACTCAGCAGGCCCGCTTCGGCAACGATTCCGGCCTGGCCGAGCCACGGGTGGTGGTCGAAGCCGCCACGGACACGGTGCTGGTCGCAGAAGCCGGTGGCGAGCCGGAGACGGTGCTGATCATCACCGAGGACGAACCGGACTTCAACCGGCCCACCCGGCTGGCCGGAGAGCTGCCGCAGGTCACCATCCTGGCCGTGGATCCGGACAGCACCGAGTTGCCCGACCAGCCGCTGGTGGGTCGTCTGACCAGCTTCGGGATCGGCTTGCTGAGTGGCGATGAGCCGCCTGAGGACCATTGGACCCGGATCGCCCGGCTGTTGCACGCCGCCTATCTGGGCCAGCTCGGTGACGCGGCAGGCTCCCGTCCGTCGTCGCGGCCGTGGCAGGAGCTGCCGACGTTCTACCGCCAGAGCAACCTGCGGCAGGTTCATGCGCTGCTCTCCGGGGTCGCCCAGCTGGGCCGGACCTGGGCCGCCGAGGGGCCCGGGGAGGAGTTGAGTGCCGCCGAGATCGACTTCCTCAGCCGAGCCGAGCACGAGTCGTGGCGCCACTTCTATGCTGCCTACGGATGGCGTCCCGGGCCGACCCGCAACGACGCCCGGCTGGTCCACGACTGGCTCGTCGATTGGGACGCGTTGCCGCCGGCAGCACGGGTGCGGACCAACGCGGGCGTCCGGCGCTCCCTGGCGCTGCTCGACACCGCCGGCTACCGCTCGCAGCGCCGGCGCACGATGGCGCCGTTCGCCCGGCGCGGCGAGGTGCGTGCCACCCGACTGTCCGAAACCCACCGCTGGCGGACCGAGTCCGGCGCCGAGATGACCGGCGCGGCAGGTGACTGGCTGGTGACCGATCCGGCTACCGGCCGGCAGTGGTCGGCCGACCAACGCGCGTTCGCTGCAGGCCATGAGCGGATCGAGGGCGATCGGTACCGCCGGATCGGGACGGTGCTCGCCCGGCCGGCGCAGCTGGGGGAGCAGGTCGACACGATCGAGGGTCCGGCTGTCGGCGAGCCTGGTGAATGGCTGGTGCAGGGCAGTCTCGGAGAACGCTGGCTGGTGCCGACCGCCCGATTCCGTGCTGCCTACGAGCCGGTGTAGTCCGGCGAACGCCCGGTGGGAAAGACTTGGTGGGATGTCAACCTGATTCCCAGTCGAACCCCATTCCGCTCGCTAACGTTCTCCTCATGGCGAATTCCCTGAACACTCCGTCCAAGCTCTCGGTCATCGGAGCTGGCGCCGTTGGTTCCTCCCTTGCATACGCAACACTGATCCGTGGCGCCGCCGACGAGATCGCCCTCTACGACCTGGATGCCAAGAAGGTGGACGCCGAGGTGCGGGACCTCAGTCACGGCACCCAGTTCACCACTTCGTCGGATGTGATCGGCGGCAACAACATCGAAGTGGTGAAGGACTCCAACGTGGTGATCATCACCGCGGGTGCCAAGCAGAAGCCCGGGCAGACCCGGCTCGACCTGGCCGCGACCAACGTCAAGATCCTGAAGTCGCTGATGCCGCAGCTGCTCGAACAGGCGCCCGACGCCCTCTACGTGCTGGTCACCAATCCGTGTGATGTGCTCACCGTGGTGGCCCAGAAGATCAGCGGCCTTCCGGCCGGCCGGGTGTTCTCCAGCGGGACCATGCTGGACACCTCGCGGTTGCGTTTCGCGATCGGGCAGGCCGCCAGCGTCTCGACACGGCACGTGCACGCCACCATCGTCGGCGAGCACGGTGACACCGAGTTCCCGGTGTGGTCGAGCGCGCGGATCAACAGCATCCCGATTCGCGACTGGGTGGATTCCACCGGCAAGCGGATCTTCGACGAGGTCCTGCTGGCCCAACTGGCCGACGAGGCGATGCACGCCGCGTACACCGTGATCGAGGGCAAGGGCGCCACCAACTACGCCATCGGCCTGACCGGGGCGCGGCTCACCGAGGCATTGCTGAGTGGCGAGCGCTCGGTCTTCCCACTTTCCAGCGTGCTGGACGACTACCACGGCCTGAGCGGCGTTGCGCTGTCGGTGCCGAGCCTGGTCTCCAAGAACGGCATCGAACGGGTGCTCGACATCCCGATGGACGCCCAGGAGATCACCATGCTCAGGCGCTCGGCGGCGACGCTGAAGGAGTCGCTGAAGTCCCTCGGCTTCTAAGGTTGGTCGAGCTCGTCGAGACCTCGGGCGGGTTGTCAGAGGGGTCTCGACGAGTTCGACCAACGGCTTCGCACCCTTAAGGAATCAGCGCTTACTTGACAACGGCTTCGACAAGCTCAACCGTCGGCCGTGCGGCCGCTACTTGAGCGGTGCTGTGCGGGTGGCGACGTCCGTGGCGAGATCCAACGCGGCTTGGCGCTGGGTCTCCGCACTGCCGCCGAGACCGAGCACACGCACGTAGTAGCGGGCATCGATGGCGACCAGAGCCGTCGTGGTGGAGTCTTCCCCGGTGACGCCCGAGCGCTTGTCGCCGGTGTAGTTCGCGGTCTGGCTCATTGTTTCCAGTTCCTTGGCCAGCGCCGTTCCCTTGGCATCGCGCACCACCTCGACGGACAGCAGACCACCGCCGTCCTCGCCCTGCAGCGCGCAGCTGCCGATCCGGCGTCCGGGTTCGAAGGTGGAAAGCTCACGCAGACCCGATACCGGTTGGTCAACCACGGATTCGGCCTTGGCGGCGTCCACCCGGTCATCGCACAACTCACCGCGGGTGCCGACCAGGGAGGGGCCGGGATCCGGATCCTGTCCGGCACACCCGCTCAGCAGTGCGAGAGCGGCAAGCGGCACCAGGCCGAGCCTGAGTGCCCGCCGCAGGGCGGGGTGAGGTGCACGGCCGGATTCCTTCGGACGAGAGGGGGAGGGCATGATTGAAACCCTACTCCCGCGCGGCGCTGTCGCCGTCGCCTGCCCAGGGATCGTCGACGCTGTGCGGCCGAGTCGCGCGCGTGCTGACCCGGACGCCCTGGACAGGAGGGACCGGGTGCCGCGGTACGCATCCCCGGACCGGCCTGCGACACGCGGACAGCTTGTTGGTCACCCGGTAGGCTGACCCCGCGCCTCACAGATTGGACGCCGATGCTGCCGATGTCCGGACCAGGGCTCTCCCTGTTCGAACAGAACATCCCACTCGCCATCGCGATCGTAGTGTGCTCGTCGGTCGCCTACGCGGGCGGCTCCACCATGCAGCACGTCGCTGTCGGACGGCTGGTCGATCCGGACGCCGACAACCGGGCGATGGGTCTGCGGCAGCTGTGGCGGCTGATTCGGACGCCGTTGTGGTTGCTGGGCCTGTTCACCATCTTCATCGGTGCGTCGGCGCACATCGTGGCGCTGATGATGGCGCCGGTCACAGTGGTTCAGCCGGTCGGGATCCTCGCCGTTCCATGGGCGGTGCTGATGGCGGCCCGCATCCACCGGCACACGATCACCCGGGCGATGTGGCTGGCGGTCGGCACGACCGTCGCAGGCATCGTGGTGTTCACCCTGCTGGCCGCTTCGGCGGCGTCCGAACACACCGTGCTCGACCCAGTCGCCATCGCCATCGGCTGCACCGTCATCTGCCTTGTTGGTGCCACGCTCGGGCTGCTCGGCTGGAAGGGCCCGGTGCAGGCGCGCTGCCTGATGTGGGCGTCCGGTGGCTCGTTCTTCTACGGGTTGTCCGCGGGCATGGTGAAGGCCACCTCCGAAGTGGTCAAGCAGGACGGTTTCCATGGCATGCCGATCTTCTGGGTCGTGGCGCCGTTCCTGGTGCTGTCCTACGGCATCGGTGGATTCATGGTGCAGCAGGCTTTGGCGAACGGCCCCGCCGAGATCACCGTGGGTTCGATGACCACCACCGACCCGATCGTGGCGGTTACCTTCGGCCTGGTCGTGCTGGGCGAGGGGGTGCGCATCACGCCGCTGGCCGGCGTCGGCATGGCGTTGGCGGGGGTGTTCGCGGTGTGGGGCGTGGTGCTGCTCTCCCGGTACCATCCGGACGCCGTCAAGGCCGAGCCGAGGATGCCGGTCGACGCCGCCGAGGTGCCGGCGGGCCCCTGAGCCCAGATCCACCGATCTGCGGCTTCTGCGCGGCCCCAGCGGGGCGCACTCTGGCTGCGCCGGGCACGCTCGCCGGATGACCTGGTACGCCTTCGCGCACCCGGCTTGCCATTGCACCCATCTGGGGCCGCTCGCGATGCCGCCCATCAGTGGATCTGGGCTAAGGGGGCCCTATAAGCGGGGCTAAGCGGCGGTCCTCAGCCCTTCACGGTCAGCGCCGACATCTGCCGACCTGAGCCGTTGGCCAGGATGATCGTGGCGTCACCCTTGCTCATCGGGAAGAACACGTAGCCGGTGACGGGCTGCTGGACCGTGGCGGTGCCCATCCTGATGTCCGGGGCGCGGGGACTGCTGGTCGGCCTGACCAAGTCGGTGGATGCATTGGAGAAGGCCATAAAGCTGAAGCTGATCGCCCCGTCATCGGAATGGATGCGCAGTCGCAGTTGGAGGCCCTCGTCCGTCCAGCTCGAGTCGAGGATTTCCCAGCGTCCGTCCTGGCGTCCGTCCGGCGTGGTGAAGGGCTGGCCCGGGCCGGCCGTGGCGGTGGTGGTGGGCCGGGTGGACGCGGTCGACTCGGCCGAGGACAGCGAGCGCACGTAGATGCCACCCCCGATGACCAGCACGAGAACGATGAGCGCGGCGATGGTGACCAGCAGCGGCGTCCGATTGGGTGGTGGTGCGAACTGGTTGATCGACACCTGGGCGGGCGGTTGGGCTCCGAGTGCTTGCCGTGGGTCGAACCCAGGTGTGCCCGCGCCGGGCGGCTGGCCTGCAGGGGGTGGTGGTGGCTGGCCGTTCTGCGGCCACGGCGGCGCCCCCCATGGTGGGGGGGTTCCGGGACCCTGGGGTGGCGGCGAGCCGGGCCAGCCGTTGCCGGGTGTGGTGCTCATCGTCCCTCAGGCTACCTCGCCGGTGTTTTCCACAGCGCGGCGTCCCGGCCCGGAAGTCTGACCACTTTCATGCGACCGGGGGGTCAATGAGGGCATGACCTCAGATACCTCTGCCCCCATCGCCCGTGTCCGCGATCTGCCCGACCTGTTGGGTGTCATTCCGCATCTGCTCGGCTTTCATCCCGACGAGTCAATGGTGCTGATCGTGCAGGACGACGGCGTGATCCAACTCACCGCGCGGGCCGACCTGGCCGATCTGCGAGGTCCGGGGCTCGTGGAGCTGCTGATCGACCGCATGCTGCTGCGCTGGCCGTCCGGGGCGATGTGGGCGGTTGCCTACACCGTCCGCGAGCGGCAAGGCTGGCGCCTGCTGCGGCGCGCCGGTACGCACCTGGGTGATGCCTTGGCGGGCGAACCCGTCTGCGTTTCCGGCCACCGGTACCGAGTTGGTACCGCGCATGGTCCGGTGTACCGCCATGATCCGCGGACGGCGCCGGCGGCGGCCGCGGCGACGCTGCACGGGCTCCAGGCCCGACCCAGCCGCTCGGCACTCACCGAACTGGTGCGCTCCGATCCGCGCGATGCGGAGGCGGTGGAGACCGCCTGGGTGCGTGCACTCGGACGCGCGCTCGACCTCGACCGCGGCGCTCGTGGCGATGAGCTGATCCGCGCGCATGACCGAGCGGTACGTGCTCCCGGTCTGGTGTCGCGTGACGACCTGGCGTGGCTCGGCCTGCTGATCAACGACCCGCAGGCCCGCGACCGGCTGGTGCTTTCGTTGCAGCAGCCCGCCGCCGAGGCGTGGGTGGAACTGTGGTCGCGGGTGGTACGTGCCTGTCCGCATGGCACCCAGGATCAGCCGCTGGCGATCCTCGCCCTGGCTGCTTGGGTGAATGGCAACGGTGCTCTGCAGTCGGTGTGCCTGGAGGAGATGGACCTGCTCGGTATCGCTCCCGGGCTCAAGCAGATGCTCGAGGATCTCAGCGCGGCTGTGGTCCCGCCGGGCGATTGGGACGAGCTTCGCGAGCGGCTGCGCGCGATGCTCGACGAACCCATCGATGAGGCTGCTGCCGCCGGCTGAGTGTGCCGGTCTCCGCAACCCTCGAACCGGTGTCCTCGCCGGCCCCGGTCAGTGCTCGCGAAGCTAGAGGAGGCCGCCGACGAGGGTGCCGGCCAGATAGGTGAGACCCATTGAGAGGCTGCCCACCACGACGTTGCGCACCACCGGACGCAGCGGCGACGCACCGCTCAGCCGCGCGCTGCTGTACCCCGTGATCGCGAGCGCTGCCAGGACGGCGGCGATTGTAATGCCCAGTCTTGCCTCGGTGGGGGACAGCACGATGCCCAGCAGCGGGATCAGCGCGCCGAGGGTGAACGCCGTCATCGACGCGATTGCGGCCTGCCACGGGTTGGTCTGCTCCTGGGCGTCGATGCCGAGTAGGTCCCGTGCGTGGGCCGGCAGCCCGTCGTGGTCGGCCAGTTCGCCGGCCACCTGCCGCGCCAGGCCCGGCGACAGGCCGCTGTCGACATAGTGCGCGGTGAGTTCGTCGAGCCGGGCATGCGGATCCTGCTGGAGTTCATTGCGCAACTCGGCCAGCGCGGCCTGCTCGGTGTCGCGCTGCGTGCTGACCGAGACATACTCGCCGCCGCCCATCGACAAGGCGCCGGCGACCAGCCCGGCGACACCGGCGACGAAGACGGCGAATGAGTCGCTGGTCGCCCCCGCCACGCCGAAGACGATGCTGGCGGTGGACACGATCCCGTCGTTGGCGCCGAGGACACCGGCGCGCAACCAGTTCAGCCGGGACGCCAGTTCGATGTCCGGGCGGCTGGCCGCGGTGGTGCTCATGAGGTCACTCTGCGCGCTCAACACCTCCTGCACAAGGAAGGAAAGGCTTGCCTTTGTCCACCCCCTCGGATCGATGACTCGGCTCCGACAAGGGCTATCTCGGGAGTCGCGAGAAGACGCGGCTGTTCGAATTGGACGTCGGGGTTATCCACAGGGCCGGACGATTTTGACCGATTTCCCGACAATCGGCTCACGGTGAGGACATGGTGCGCAGAGATCAGCCCGCCGACGACCTGTCCGAGGTCGTTCGGCGACGGCTAGAGGCGCTGTTGGCAGAGATCCCGCCGCGGCGGGTCCTTGACGACGGCGAGGATATGGTCGATCGGCCGGCCGCGACCTCGGCTTCGTCGCCCGTCCGGGGCGTTGGCGCCGACGACGAGCCGAGACCGCCTGACCCTCCGGCAGCCGCCCGGGTCGCCTGGCCGTTGGCCGCGCTGGCACCGCGCGTCGGCCAGTTCGTTCGGGAACACCTGGTGGTGGTCGGCATCGTTGTGTTGAGCGGCGTTCTGTGGGGTGGGTACAGCCTGATGCAGGCGCGGACTGTCCCGGTCGCGGCTGCCGCCACCACCGCTCAACCCTCGGTGGCGATCAGCGCTGGGTCGCCGACCCCCAGCGCCAGTTCCGCCCCGCAGCTGGTCGTCCATGTCCTTGGTGAGGTGCGGCGTCCGGGTGTGGTCAAGCTGCCCGACGGAGCACGGATCAAGGACGCGATCGCCGCCGCCGGTGGGCTGACCCGCCGAGCCAAGCCGGGAGACCTGAACCTGGCCGCCCCGATTGCGGACGGCGTCCAGCTGTATGTGGGGCGGGCCGGTGGCCAGGTACGGGGCGCCGGGGGAGCGGGAGGCGGCGGGGCCGGAGCGGGCGCGCCGGCCAAGATCGACCTGAACAACGCGACCGCCGAGCAGCTCGACGCCCTGCCCGGGGTCGGTCCCGTGACGGCGCAGAAGATCCTGGCGTGGCGTGCTGCGCACGGCCGATTCCGCGCATTGGCCGAACTCCAGGAGGTCGACGGCATCGGGCCCAAGAGCTACGCGCAGATCGCCCCGCATGTCCGAGTCTGAGGTGGGCCTCCGGCCGGCTCGGCCGGATCTTCGGCTGGTTCCCGTTGCGGTCGCGGCGTGGGCGGGCATGTGGGTGGCGACCGCAGGCGACCCCGGCTGGCTCACCTTGGGAGCGCTGGTCGGTGCGGCCTGCGCGGCACTCGCCTGGCGCAGGAAGTCGTGGGCGCTGGCGGCGGTCGCTCTGGTGGTGCTGGGTTGCATGCTCACCGGATGGGCGCGCTGGTGGTTGCGGGGTCACGATCCACTGACCGGGCTGGCGCAGGCGCAGGCGGTCGGTGTGGCCGAACTCACGGTTGTGGGTACGCCTCGAGCCGGTGAACGACAAGGCGTCCGGCCGCCGTGGTGGTCCAGCAGCGCGCGGCTGGAGATCATCGATGCCCGCGGCGATCGGCTGCGCAGCGGCGCGGTGGTACGAGTGAGTGCGAGCGGCGATGCGATGGCCTCCTGGGCGCAACTGGTGCCGGGTACCCGGGTGCGGGCTGCCGTACGGCTCGCCGAGGCCGAGCCGGGCGAAGCGGCGTCCGTTCTGGTGCGGGCCAGGGAACCGCCGACCATTGTCACACCGCCGGCACCACTCGACGCCGCGATTGAACGGGTCCGTGCGGGGCTACGCGCCAGTGCCGCCCACCTCGACCCCGAGCCCCGTGCCCTCGTGCCCGCGCTGGTGGTCGGCGATACGTCCGCGATGCCGAGCGGTCTGGTGGAGCGCTTCAGGATCACCGGACTCACGCATCTCACCGCAGTCTCCGGCGCGAATCTGACCTTGCTGCTGGCCTTCCTGGGCACCGTGGCACGCACCTGCGGAGTGACCGGCTGGTGGCTGCGGGGGCTGCTCGGTGTGGGTGTGGTCGGCTTCGTGCTGCTGTGCCACTCCGAACCCAGCGTGGTGCGGGCAGCCGCCATGGGCCTGGTCGGGCTGATCGCGTTGGGTGCGGGCGGGAGCGGTGGCCAGGCGGTGCGGGCGCTCTGCGTCGCGGTCGTGGTGATCGTCTTCGTCGATCCGGGGATGGCTCGGTCCGCGGGCTTCGCGCTGTCCGTGCTGGCCAGTGGCGGGATCGTCGCCTGGTCACGGCCATGGACCGACGCGTTGTGCCGCTGGCTGCCACGGCCACTTGCCGAAGGTTTGGCGACACCCCTTGCGGCCCAGCTCGCCACCCAGCCGCTGGTGACGCTGCTGTCCGGCCAGATCAGCCTGGCCGGCCTGGCCGCGAATCTGGTGGCCGGACCCTTGGTGGGGCCGGCCACCGTGCTGGGTTTCCTCGCTGCGGCGGCGGCCCTGCCGGTGCTGCCGCTGGCCGTGGTGTTCGCCACCGGCGCGGGATGGTGCGCCCAGGGACTGTGCTGGATCGCGCGCCTGGGGGAACTGTTCCCGGCCGCCGCCGTTGTCTGGCCGGCGAACGCGGTGGGGGTGGTCCTTGTGCTGGGTGGGTGCGTCGGACTGGTGCTGGTCATGCCAAGGCTGTTGCGCAGCAGGGTGATGGCGATCGCCGCCGGACTGCTGTTGATTCTCGCGTTGCTGCGGCCGCCGAGCCCTCCGGGCTGGCCGCCGGACGGATGGTCGGTGGTCTTCTGTGACGTCGGTCAGGGGGATGCCACGCTGCTGCGGGTGGGTCAGCGGGCCGCAGCCCTGGTCGACGCCGGCCCCGATCCGGCACGCTTGCGCACGTGCATCGACGGGCTGGGCATCGAGGTGGTGCCGTTGGTGGTGCTGACCCATTTTCACGCCGACCACGTCACCGGGGTGGGCGTCGCTGTCCAGGGGCATCGGACTGAGATCGTCGGGGTGTCTGGGGCGACGAGCCCGGCCTCGGGCTTCGAGCTGGTGAAGCGCGCGGCCGAGGATGTAGGCCTGACCACGCTCGGTCCGGGTGCCGTGGTCGAGGTGGGTGCTGTGAGCATCCAGGTGCTGGCGGTGCGGGGGCTCTCGTCGCTGGCCGGCCGCGACGAGGGAGAGTCGGCCGCCGAGAACGACGGCTCCTTGGTGATGCGGGCATCGGTCGACGGCCTGCGGGTGCTGCTGGCGGGTGACGTGCAGGAGGACGGGCAGCGCAATGCGCTGGCGACGGGGGCCGACTTCGCTGCCGATGTCCTGCTGGTTCCACATCATGGCTCCGGCCACCAGTTGCCCGAGTTCCTCGCCGCCAGCCGGGCCGCGGTCGCCGTGTTCAGTGTCGGCGCGGACAACTCCTATGGTCATCCGGCGGTCCGGACACAACGCGCCGTGCAGGATCTTGGCATGCGGATCGCGCGGACCGATCTGCAGGGGGCGGTTGCGATCAGCCGGGTGGACGGTTCCTTGGTGATCACGACGCAACGCTGATTCTCGCCCGTCGGGCGTGTTCGCGCCGGTCGCGTCGAGACCCTGGCAACGGGTTTCGCCCAAGCTCCACCAGCGAAGGGCCGGATGATCACTGGTTCCCTAGACCTGCCGGGCTTGGTGTCGGTTGCTGATGGCATGCTGTGGCCATGACGACGCCGTTCGCGACCGCGACGCTGATTCAGGGACCCGAGAGCCTCCTCGCCGAGCGGGCGGTACAGCAGTTGGTGAGCGCGGCGACCGAAGTCCGCCCCGACGCGACCGTGAGCCGGGTCTCGGCGGGCTCGCTGGACCGTGGGGGCCTGGCCGAGCTGGCAACCGGGTCGCTTTTCTCCGCTTCCACCGTGGTGGTTGTCGAGCAGTTGGCCGAGTTGCCCGCCGACGTGGCTGACGATCTGCTGGCGCTGGCGTCCGACCCGGGCGATGATCTCGCGCTCATCCTGGTGCATGAGGGCGGCGCCAAGGGCAGGGCGCTGCTCGATCGTCTGCGCAAGGCGAAGGTCGTCAAGCTCGACGCGCCGGCGGTCAAGCCATGGGAGCTGCCCCAGTTCGTCACCGCCGAGGTACGCCGTCATGGCGGCCGGGTCGATCGCGCGACCGCCGAGGCGCTGGTGAGCGCCGTCGGCAGCGACCTGCGCAGCGTGGCCGCAGCGGTCGCACAGTTGCTCGCGGACACCGAAGGGGTGATCACCGAGGCCGACGTGCAGCGCTACTTTGCCGGTCGCGCCGAGACCACCGGTTTCGCGGTGGCGAACCACTGCCTCGACGGGAATCGCGAGGCAGCGCTGGGCAGCCTGCGCTGGGCGCTGGAGACCGGCGTCGCCCCGGTATTGCTGACCAGTGCGGTCGCGTCGGCGCTGCGCAATCTGGGCAAGTACCTGGACGCGCGCGACGAACGGCTGCGTGACGCTGACCTGGCTCGGCGCGTCGGAGTGCCGCCATGGAAGCTGAAGGACCTATCCCGGCAGGCGCGGGGCTGGACTGCGTCCGGCGTGGTGGCGGCAATCCAGCTGGTGGCTCGCGCGGACGCAGAGGTCAAGGGTGCCGCGGGCGACCCAGGCTTCGCGTTGGAGATGCTGGTGCTCGGTGTCACCGATCGCCGGGGTCGGGCTCCCGGCCAGGCGACTGGCCGGGTCTGACGAGCGACTCCGCGAAGGGCGAAGCCCGTCCGGCGGCGGGGGGACTACCACACGAACGGGCTTCGCTTCGGGGGAAAATGGCGCGTCCCCCGGTCTGGTGATCTCAGCGCTTGACTGAGATGTGCACGTGGTCGAAATGGTTCGCGGTGGCCCCGCCGCGATTGGACATCTTGCGCCACCGCGGAGTCTGCACCGTCCAGATCTGCTGCCGGAAGATCACATAGCTGACGTTGTACTTCTTGGCATTCTTCTTGTTCGCGAAGTACTTGGCGATGGACCAGCCCAGCCTGGCGTTCTTCTTCCACTTCGGGATCATCACGTCGATGGCGCGGCCCGCCGGGTGGTCGCCTGAGTACCTGCTACCCGCGCGCCAGCCACCGATGGTCTTGATTGCACGCCAGTTGTCGCGGACCTTGTTGGCGACCCGCTTCGCGCGCTTGGTCAGCGGCTTGTAGTTGTACACCTTTGCCTTGGGAGCGTTGCTCTTCAACTTGGCGGTGGAGGTGACTGCCTGGGCGGACGCGACGGCACGGGACTCCGCGACGCCGGCGCTGGCGGGCGCCGTGGCGACGAACGTGCCGGCGGTCAACGCCAGCGTGACTGTGGCAGTGGCGGCCGAAACTGCCAGGCGCGTGCGATTGCTCATTCTCTTCCCCGTTTGCTCCGTGGACTCCCTGAGCCCGGATCGGTGCCGGCGGTAACCGCCAGCTACGAACTGTCTGAGAAACCTAATCACATTCTCAGGTTCAAAGCAATTCGTTCAGGTTTGTCTAGGGAAGCGCGTCTCTGGGGAAGCGGGGGAGTCTGGGTCGACTGCCTGGGAGTCTGGGGCGTCCGCGTGCAGGGACGCACAAGCGCCGCCCGAACTGCGGGCGGCGCTTGGCTATTGGTTCAGAGAGCGGCGGCCTGGGCGGCGATCGCCGACTTGCGATTGGCGGCCTGGTTGCGGTGGATGACACCCTTCGACGCCGCCTTGTCGAGCGCGCGACACGCGCTCTGCGCCAGCGTCTGCGCCTTCTCGGTGTCGCCGGCCTCGGCAGCCTCGCGGAACTTGCGCACGTGGGTGCGCAGCGTGGACTTCACGGCCTTGTTGCGCTGACGAGCCTTCTCGTTCGTCTTGATGCGCTTCATCTGGGACTTGATGTTCGCCACAGGGCATGCCTCTTCGGTACTGGGTGCTCACGGTGATGCGCCCACAGCAGGCGCGACCACTCACACTATCAAAGTGCGCTCGCGCTCAGCAAAGCGGACGCCGCCCCCACCCCGCCGGACACCCCTGGGCCCTCCCTAACTACCTGCGCCCTGCCGTCGACGGGAGGCCTGAACTGGTTAGGGAGGGCCTAGGGGATTCCGCAACTGCACGAGCAGGCGCTGCTGGGTGACGTCGGCGTGCAGGATCAGTCCGGGCGTCCGGGTGACATGGACGACCTCGGCCAGCCAGGGCTCGTCCGGGCAGAGTTCGGTGTGCCGGTTCGGACGTGCGGTGACCAGTTCGGGACGGAACCACGCCCCGTCGCGGTCGTCGAACAGGGCTGCGTACCAGATGCCGGTCTCGACCAGCTCCTGGAAGAAGTGGCTGCCGTAGGACAGCTCCGGCCGGAACTCCCCGGCGGCATAGGTGGTCTCCACCAGCGCGGTGAACCGGTTCAGGTCCGTGAAATGCGCCGGGACGCCCAGCGACGGCATCGAGGTGCCCCACCGACCGGGGCCGATCAGCAGCCCGGCGCCGTCCAGGGCGCGGTTGAGGTGGCCGATCCGTCGGGCCACCGCGTACCGGTCCGGCTTGCCGAGCGCCAGGTAGGCGTCCGGGCGCACCAGCACCACATGGTCGATCGGAAGCCGGGCGTTGCCGCCCATGAAGTTGCCGTGGGTAGCCAGCAAACAGCGCTCCGGGTCCAGATCCGGCACCCCGACCGCGCCGCCGACCCCGCGTGTCTGCAGCGGACGGCACTGCACCAGGTTCAGCGACACGGTGCCGTCCCGCTCAGGATTGACCGTGAACTCGATGTCCACGGGGTGGTCGTAGGCCTGCGCCAGACAGGCCAGCGCCGCGCGCAACAACACCGGAAAGTCGGTCTCGTGCAGCAGGGTGCCGAAGTCGACGACCTGCGGCACCGGACGCCCGGTGCGGCCGAGCTCGCGCAACCGGCGAGCGGCTGCGGCGTCGGGGCTGGCAACCAGCGACCAGTCCAGCCCGGACGCCCGCGCGCGGGTCTGTGCCGCCGACACCGTGGCCGGTGCGTTCGCGGCCAGATCGAGGACGTCGACCCGCCGCTGGGACCAGCGCCCCAGCTCATCGGCCGGCGCCGGGTTGGCGCTCGGGTCGGCCAGGCTGACTATTCGCGCGTAGTCTCCGCCGGTGCGGTCCACCGCGCGGGTACCGAGGCCGACCACCAGCCGCGCCATGCCCCGATCGGGCAGCGAGGCGTCCCAGACGTACAGGCTGGACGAGTTCGCGACACCTGCGGCCAGTGGGAAGAAGAGGTCGCCGTGCAGGTCGCCGGAGACCCGCTGCACCAGGATCGCCATCTGCTCGTCGAGGTCGAGCAGTCCCCGGTCGGCACGGTACTGCAGCGCCTGCGGGCCCACCGCGCTGGCGTAGACGGTACGGACGGCGTCCTCGAACGCGGCCAGCCGTTGTTGCGGCGTCCCCTGGTTGGCGCAGAACACGCTGTCGTACTTGCCGGCGAACGCATTGCCGTAGTCGTCCTCGAGTAGCGAACTGGAACGGACGATGATCGGCGCCTGACCAAAATGTTCCAGCACCTGCAGGAAGTCCTCCTGGACGCCGCGGGGAAACTCGCCGTCCGGGATCCGCCGGTGCAGCCGCTCCGCGGCGGTTCCACCACCGTCCTGCCGGTGCGCCGCCCAGTCCCGCCACCAGCCGTTGGCGACCAGGAAGCCAACGAAGACGTCGCTGCCGATGAAGAACGAGTCGTGCGGCTCCAGCCGTCGGGCGACACCGCCCGGTCCCAGCCCGGAGGCCGGTTCGGGCTCGGCCTGCTCGAGGATCGCCCGGGCCAGCAGCACGCCCAGCGCCTTGCCGCCGATCCGGCCCGTTCCGACCAGCCGGGACGCCACCGCGAGCAGATCGACCAGCCGCAGCTCGCGCCGGCACAGCTCCGCCATCCGGCCCCGGCCGCCGGCCAGGACGCCGAGCAGCGTCTGCCGGGCCGCCTCGCGCGCGGCGCCGGAATCGTCCGCGTCCGAATCGAGGGCGTTCCACGCGTCCTCAACCATTCGCTGCCAGACGTCCGGCGGATCGGCGCGCCGCGCGAGCGACGAGAACAGCTGCGTGGTGGCCGCCGACGAGGTGATCGAAATCGCCTGCCCGCCAGCCAGCCGATGCGGGAAGAACATGGTGGGGGAGTGCCGCTGCCACACCTTCAGCGGGTGCACGTAGAGCGCCTCGTCGATCCGGTGCAGGTCGAGCAGCACCTGGGTGGTCTCCCGGATCCCGGCCACGGTCGCGTAGCTGTGCCGGTTCCGCAGCAGTGGGAAGTAGGCGATGGTGTCGAGTTCGAACAGGTACGGGCAGGTGGCCTTGAAGAAGTTCATCACCATCAGGTCGGAGTGCCAGGCCTGGTGCAGGTCAGTCAGTGGATCGACCACATAGAAGCCCAGCGGCCCGATCGTGGCGAGCAGTTCATGGGTGGCGATGGCGAACCGCTCGAAGCCCACCGACGGGTCCAGCACATGCACCTCGACGCCGTCCAGATCCTCCAGCAGCGGCGGACGGGCGCCGAAGCTCAAGTACACCAGCCGGCGTCCGTCGGCACGTGCCTGGGTCACGAACGGGGCGGTCACGGCCTGGAAGTCGGCCACCGAATCCACCTGCCAGACGACGTTGTCGCCGATCCGCAGGTGGTCGATGGTGTCGTCCAGGCCGGGGATGCCCGTGCTGGCCCGCGTCATGTGGGCACCCTAGCGACCGGGTGCCGATCGCGGGTTGAGCTTGTCGAAACCTCTGTTGGCGCGGGCTGGGTCTCGACAAGCTCGACCGGCGGCGGCTGGGTTGCGACAAGCTCGACCGGCGGCGGCTGGCTCATGACCAGCTCGACCGTCGGGGGCAATCAGATGACGCCCATCGCCACCATGGCGTCGGCGACCTTGATGTAGCTGGCCAGGTTGGCACCCACCACGTAGTCACCGGGGCTGCCGAACTCCTCGGCGGTGGACAGGCACTGATCATGGATGTCGTGCATGATCTGCTCGAGCCGTCCGGCGGTGGTCTCGAAGTCCCACGCATCGCGGCTGGCGTTCTGCTGCATCTCCAGGGCGCTGGTGGCCACGCCGCCGGCATTGGACGCCTTGCCCGGCGCGAACAGCACCCCCGCGTTGCGCAGCAGGGTGACCGCCGCCGGGGTGCAGGGCATGTTGGCGCCCTCGGCGACCAGCTTCACACCGTTGTCGACCAGGATCTTCGCCTGCCGCTCGTCCACCTCGTTCTGGGTGGCACAGGGCAGCGCAACATCGCACGGGACATCGAAGACCGAACCCTCGGTGACCACCTGGGCCCGCGAGCCGACAGCGTCGGCGTAGTCCGAGATGCGGCCGCGCTGGACCTCCTTGACGTCCTTCAGCACCTCCAGGTCGATGCCGGCCTCGTCCACGACGTAACCGGACGAATCCGAGACGGCCACCACCTTGGCGCCCAGCTCCTGTGCCTTCTCAACCGCGTAGATCGCCACGTTGCCCGAGCCGGAGACGACCACGGTCCGTCCGCCGAAGTCCTCACCGCGGACGCCGAGCATGGCCGCCGCGAAGTGCACGGTGCCGTACCCGGTGGCCTCGGTGCGGGCGCGGGACCCGCCCCAGCTGACCCCTTTGCCGGTCAGTACCCCGGACTCGTAGCGATTGGTGATCCGCTTGTACTGTCCGAACAGGTAGCCGATCTCGCGTCCGCCGACGCCGATGTCGCCGGCCGGCACATCGGTGTACTCGCCCAGGTGTCGGTACAGCTCGGTCATGAAGGACTGGCAGAACCGCATCACCTCGTTGTCCGAGCGGCCTTTCGGCTCGAAGTCCGAGCCACCCTTGCCGCCGCCGATCGGCATGCCGGTGAGGGCGTTCTTGAAGGTCTGCTCGAAGCCGAGGAATTTGATGATCGACAGGTTGACGCTGGGATGGAAGCGCAGTCCGCCCTTGTACGGGCCGAGCGCGGAGTTGAACTCGACCCGGAAGCCGCGGTTGATCTCGACCTGACCGTCGTCGGTGACCCACGGCACCCGGAAGATGATCTGCCGCTCGGGCTCGCAGATGCGTTGCAGAATCGACCACTGCGCGTACTCGGGGCGCTCCCCGGCCAGCGGCGCCAAGCTGTGCATCACTTCGTACACGGCCTGGTGGAACTCCGACTCACCCGGATTGCGGGCCAGCACGATGTCGAACATGGGACGGAAGTTCGGGTGTAATGCGTTCGTCACAAAAGCAGACCCTAGAGCGCTGGGCCTCGTCCGGGACGCCATCCCACGTGAGCGACATCCCGGAACGGCTCCGGCCCCGGCTCACGACCGGCGGCGTCCGCCGGGATCGGTAGAGTGACCCTTCGGACCAGACACAGGACAGGTGAATGAGCGGACCCCGCCCCGGCGCCACGCCCCCGGAGAGCATCCGGAACTTCTGCATAATCGCGCACATCGACCACGGCAAATCAACGTTGGCCGACCGCATGCTGCAGTCCACCGGCGTGGTCGACGCCCGCTCGATGCGCGCCCAATACCTGGACCGGATGGACATCGAGCGCGAGCGCGGCATCACCATCAAGTCCCAAGCCGTCCGGATGCCGTGGCAGGTCGACGGCGCCGATCACGTCCTGAACATGATCGACACCCCTGGTCACGTGGACTTCACCTATGAGGTGTCCAGGTCGCTGGCCGCCTGCGAGGGCGCCATCCTGCTGATCGACGCGGCGCAGGGCATCGAGGCGCAGACCCTGGCAAACCTCTACCTGGCGCTGGACGCCGACCTGCACATCATTCCGGTGCTGAACAAGATCGACCTGCCCAGTGCGCAGCCGGAGAAATTCGCCGCCGAGATCGCCCACCTGGTCGGTTGTGATCCGGACGAGGTGTTCCGGGTCTCGGCCAAGACCGGCGAGGGCGTCCAGGAACTCCTGGACGCGATCGTCGCGCAGATTCCGGCGCCGGTGGGTGACCCGGCGGCACCGGCACGGGCGCTGATTTTCGACTCGGTTTACGACACCTACCGTGGCGTGGTCACCTACGTCCGGGTGGTGGACGGCGCGCTCGCCCATCGGGACCGGATTCTGATGATGTCCACCAAGGCAACCCACGAGGTGCTCGAACTCGGTGTGATCAGCCCCGAGCCGCTGCCGTCCAAGGGATTGGGCGTCGGTGAGGTGGGTTACCTGATCACCGGGGTGAAGGACGTCCGGCAGTCCCGGGTCGGCGACACCGTCACCCTGACGACGCGCCCGGCGACGGAGAATCTGGGTGGCTATCGGCAGCCCAACCCGATGGTGTACGCCGGGCTGTACCCGATCGACGGCGCCGACTTCCCTGAGTTGCGCGAGGCGCTGGACAAACTGCAGCTCAACGACGCCGCGCTCACCTATGAGCCCGAGACGTCCGGGGCGCTGGGCTTCGGCTTCCGGGTCGGCTTCCTGGGCCTGCTGCACATGGAGATCGTCCGGGAACGGCTGGAGCGCGAGTTCGACCTCGACCTGATCTCGACCGCGCCGAACGTGGTCTACCGGGTGGTGATGGAGGACGACACCGGGCACGTCGTGACCAACCCGTCCGAGTACCCCGAGGGCAAGGTCGCCGAGGTGTGGGAGCCGGTGGTCAAGGCCACCATTCTCACCCCGACCGACTACATCGGCACGATTCTCGAGCTCTGCCAGGCACGCCGCGGCGTCCAGACCGGAATGGACTACCTCAGCGAGGACCGGGTCGAGATCCGCTACCAGCTGCCGCTGGCCGAGATCGTCTTCGACTTCTTCGACGCCCTGAAATCGCGGACGAAGGGGTACGCCTCGCTCGACTACGACGAGGCCGGTGAGCAGGTCGCCAAGCTGGTCAAGGTCGACATCCTGCTGCACGGCGAACCGGTCGACGCCTTCAGTGCGATCGTGCACGCCGACGCGGCCTACGCCTACGGCGTGGCGATGTCGAAGAAGCTCAAGGAACTCATTCCGCGCCAGCAGTTCGAGGTGCCGATTCAGGCTGCGATCGGCTCGCGGGTGATCGCCCGCGAGACCGTCCGGGCGATCCGCAAGGACGTGCTGGCCAAGTGCTACGGCGGCGACATCACCCGCAAGCGCAAGCTGCTCGAGAAGCAGAAGGAGGGCAAGAAGCGGATGAAGATGGTCGGCCGCGTCGAGGTCCCCCAGGAGGCCTTCGTGGCCGCGCTGTCCACCGGCGAGACGTCCAAGAAGTAGCCGTACCCCGTCCGGCTAGGCATTCCCCTCACTAGGCCCTCCCTAATCAGTTCAGCCCTCCCGTCGACGGGAGGGCTGAACTGATTAGGGAGGGCCTAGTGAGGGGCCGGGCGGGGCCGGGTCGGGCGGGGTCAGGAGACGAGCTCGCCGAGGTAAAACTGGGTGAGGGTGCTCTCGGGCTTGCTCTGTCCGGAGTGCTGGGCGTTGAACGCGGCGCTGGCGTCCGTGCCGCACAGCGGAGTGATCCGGTCGGAGCCGCCGGGATGCTGGTTGATCCAGTCGGTCAGGTTGTAGACGCCGCCGTTGACCGCGGCCCAGCAGTCGCTCGCCGAGTTGTGCTGCTGCACTTGGGCCAGGGTGTAGCTCTGCTGCGTGCTCGCGGACGCCGAACCGGACGGCGAGGCGCTCCCGGAGGCGGACGGCCGGACGCTGGACGAGGCCGTCGGAGTGCTGGACGCCGGGGCGGCTCCGGTGCCCGACCACACCGCGGTCGCGCCGCTGTGTCCGACGATGACCGTGAGCGCGACGCTGGCCACCGAGAGCAGCGCGGTGAGGATGCCGAGGCCTTTGGTCATGCTGTCCGGCTCAGCCTTGCCGCGCTGCAGGAAATACCACACCGCCGCGACCACCAGGGTCGCGGTAGCCACCCGCGGCAGCCATTCGCCCCAGGCCATGTGCGCGGCGGGGGTGCCCACCTGGTCGGCCAGAGCATGCCCCGAGAGCGCCGCCACCCAGGCCGCACCGGTGCCGGCCACCAGCCCGAGCAGGGACAGCCCGGCATAGCCGCGGCGGAGCCGTCCGAACAGCACGCAGGCGATCAGCCCGAGCGCGGACAGCGGCAGGAGCACCACGACCGCGTGCACGACCAGCGGATGCAGGGGGAGGCCGAAGACGTCGTACATCGGTCAGCTCCTCGATCGGCTGGACGGCGCCAGCAGGAACGGTTGACGTGTCAACAATACCGGCTGGGGTCAACGCATCGCTGTGTGGAGGCTGTGAGTCATCCCCGCGTGATCGCGGTCCGGCGCCGGTGCATCGACCAGGCGGCCAGCACTCCGCCGACGGCGCCACCGAGATGGGCCTGCCAGGACACGCCGACCTGAGTCGGGAAGACGCCCCACAGGATGCCGCCGTAGACCAGGAAGATCACCACCGCGAGCAGGATCTGTTTGCCGTCCCGGCCGAAGATGCCGCGGGTGAGCAGGTAGGTCAGCCAGCCGAAGATGAGTCCGCTGGCGCCGATCGTGAGCGTGTTCGGCGCGCTGAGCAGCCAGGCGGACAGTCCGCTGACCACCACCGACCACAGGGTGGCCAGTGCCGCCCGCACCGCGCCGCCGATCACCACGAGAAAACCGAGCACGGCGAACGGCACAGTGTTGGCGCTCAGGTGCGCCCAGTCCACATGCAGCCACGGGGCGAGGAAGATCGATGGCAGCGACCACACCTGCCAGGCGTGGATGCCGAGAACGTCCAGGGCGCCACGGGTGAGCTGGTCGACCAGCTCGATCAGCCAGAGCAGGGCGACGCCCACCCCGATCACCAGCGCTGCCCGGCGAGGTGCCACCGGCGCGTTCGGACGGACGGCGAGGGAGCTGCTCATGAAGCCAGTCTGCCCACACGGGGCAAGGCGGCCGGGACCACCGGAGGTCGAGCGTATCGAAGTCCCGCCGGCGCAATGCCGTCCTGGATCGCGACAGGCTCGACCAGCGGATCAGCGGATCCGCAGACAGCGGGTCAGCCGACCAGCGGGTCCAGTAAGTCAGCCGGCAGCAGGTCAGCCGACCAGTGAGTCCCACTGTCGGCTGATCCATTGATCAGCCGGCCAGATCGCCGATCTTGAACTCGGCCAGCTGCTGGTTCGGCTTCTCCTGGCTGTCGTGCTGGTTGCGGAACGCGGTGGTGGCGTCGGTGCCGCACAGGCCAATGATCTTGTCGGGCCCGCCGGGATGCCTGCTGATCCACGAGGTCAGGTTGTAGACGCCGCCGTCGATGACGGCCCAGCAGTCGTCCTTGGTGTTGTGGGTGGCCACGTCCGCCATCGTGTAACCGACGGACGCCGAAAGCACGGGCGAGGGTGCCGGGCTACCAGTGCAACCGGTTAGGAGGAGCACCGCGGGGGTGGCCAGCAGCAGGGCGGTGCGCAGCTTCATGCCCGAAGCCTACCGGGGTTGATCGCGGTTTCGCCGGTGGTGAAGTCGGGCAGCGACACCACGAGCCCCGAGTCGGCGGGGCAAAGACGGGTCGGCGGTGCCACGGCGCCGCGTCGGAGGGTAGTGCCCCCGGCCACCAACCTTCGCCCGCTGCGCGACGCCCGGACGGCGCCTCGCTGCGTTCTCCTCAGTCGCCATACAAACCCGGTATGACTCCCTCGTCGGCCTTGCGAGGCATCCGACCGGACGCCGCTCGCCAGGGCGAACGTTGGTGGCCGCGGCACGAGGTCGGCGAAGTCGATTGGCCGCCGCGCCAGCACGCACCCGAGCGTCTTCTGCGCAGTCGTCGTGGCTCCTCCACGACTCCCTCGTCGGCGGCACCCAGGCACGCACCGGAACGACGCCCAACTCGACAGCCCTACCTGCGGAACCTCTTGCTGAGAGGTCAAATATCCTTGTCCGACCCCCTATTTCAAATCTCAACCAGGCCTGGCCGGATGCCTTGCGGAGAACTAGGCTCCGACCATGCCCAACCGACGTGCTGCCAGGCCAAGCGGCCGGACGCGGCACGGTCGACTGGCCGGACTGCTGCTGGCACCCAGCTTGTTCGGGCTGGCGGCGTTCCTGCTTTTCCCCATCCTGGTGGTGATCTGGCTGTCGCTGAACCGGTGGGATCTGCTGATGCCGATGAAGTTCGTCGGGCTGGACAACTACATCGACGTACTGACCGATCCAACCTTCGGCAACTCGATGCTGCGCACCGTGATCTTCGTGGCGCTGGTCATTCCGCTGCAGACCGCCCTCGGCCTGTTCTTGGCGGTGCTGCTGTCCCGCCGACTGCCCGGATCGGGCCTCTTCCGGGTGATCTACGTCATCCCGTGGATCTGCGCACCGTTGGCGCTCGGCGTGGTGTGGAAGTGGATCCTGGCCCCCTATGACGGGGCGCTGAACAACCTATTCGGTCTGGACATCGAATGGCTCTCCGACCCGGCCTGGGCGATGCCGGCCGTCGCAACGGTGACGATCTGGTCGCAGGTCGGCTACACCACCCTGTTCTTCGTGGCTGGGCTGGCGGCGATCCCCGAGCCGATCATTGAGGCCGCCCAGTTGGACGGCGCGGGCGGCTGGCAGACGTTCTGGCAGATCAAGCTGCCGCTGCTCGGGCCGACCCTGTTCTTCGTTCTGGTCACCGGCGTGATCTCGGCGTTCCAGGCGTTCGACCAGATCTACGCGCTGACCCCCCGCGGCGGGCCGGAAGGCACCACTGACGTGATCGCCAGCCGCATCTACATCGAGGCGTTCCAAGGCGGTTTCGAGCTCGGCCGCGCCTCGGTGATGGCGCTGGTGTTGTTCGCCATCCTGGTGGTCGTCACCTTGCTGCAGCAGCGCTACTTCGCGGGGAGGATCACCTATGACCTCAGCTGAGCCGCGCGCCGGCGTCCGTGGCCGGGCGTCAGTGAGCAAACCGGTGGCCGACCTGCTCACCTATCTGGTGCTGATCGCGGGCGCCCTGCTCACCCTCGGACCGTTCGCGCTGAGCTTCATGACCGCTTTCAAATCGCCGCAGCAGTTCGCCTCGGAATCGTCCCTGGCCCCGCCGAACCCGGTGACGACGGAGAACTTCAGCACGCTGTTCAGCGGCGACTACAGCTTCATCTCGCCGATCGCGGTGACCGCACAGGTGGTGGTGGTGATCCTGGCCGGTCAGTTGATCTTCTCGATCATGGCCGCCTACGCGTTCGCCAAGCTGCGCTTCGCCGGCCGCGACGCCCTGTTCTGGCTGTACCTGGCGACGCTGATGATCCCGCAGGTGGTGATCGTCATTCCGCTGTACACGATGATGGTGCAGACCGGACTGCGGAACTCGTTCTGGGCGCTGGTGCTGCCGTTCGTGTTCGGTTCGCCGTACGCGGTCTTCCTGTTGCGCGAGCACTTCCGCAGCATCCCGGACGACCTGATCGACGCCGCCCGGATCGACGGCGCCGGCGACTGGCGGATCCTGTGGCAGATCGTCGCACCGATGTCGCGCGGCATCATCGCCACCCTCGCGATCATCACCGTGGTGACCCACTGGAACAACTTCATGTGGCCGTTGATCATCACCACCGGACGCGACTGGCAGGTGATCACCGTGGCGACCGCGAACCTGCAGAGCCAGTACAACGCCAACTGGACGCTGGTGATGGCGGCCACCACGGTGGCGATGGCGCCGCTGCTGCTGATCTTCGCGATCTTCCAGCGCACCATAGTGAACTCGATCTCGCTGACCGGCTTCAAGTGAGGATGTCGGCGGCGGATGATGTGATGAACCCATCCAATGGAGGAGGAATTTCGTGAGATCGGTACACAGGCTGGGCCGGAGGACGTTCGTGGGCGCGGTGGCGGCCGCGGTGGTTCTGGGAGCCGCTGGGTGTTCGCCCGCTCAACAGGCGCAACCCACCGCATCGACGGGTGGTGAGGCCGTGACGGTCACCGTCCGGCTGTGGGACGACCAGGTGAAGAAGGCCTATGACGCGTCGTTCGTCGAGTTCAACAAGCAGAACCCCAACATCACCGTGAAGACAGTGCTGATTCCTTGGGCGAACTACTGGGACAAGCTGCGAACCGATGTCGGCGCCGGTGCGGCTGACGACATCATGATGATGACCGGCGCCTACCTGCAGCCCTATGTGACCTCAGGCAGCCTGCTGGAGATCGGTGCAGATTTCGACGCGCAGAAGGCCGATTGGCTGCAGGCCTCGATCGATCTTTACACCCGCGACGGCAAGCTGTGGGGCGTGCCCCAGCTCACCGATGGCGGTATCGCCATGTACTACAACAAGAAGTTGCTCGCCGACGCTGGGATCACGCCCGAACAGCTGAACAGCCTGGCCTGGGCCCCGGGCGGCGGTAGCGGTGACACCCTGCTTCCGCTCGTGAAGAAGCTCACCGTGGACACCAGCGGCAAGCGCGGTGATGAGAGCGGATTCAACGGGTCCAAACCCAAGCAGTGGGGCTATTCGGCCGCCCAGGATCTGCAGGGCATCTACTACAACTTCATCGGCTCCAATGGAGGCCAGTTCCAGGACAGCACGGGCAAGTTCGTGTTCGCCTCACCTGAGTCGACCGCGGCCTTCCAGTACATCGTCGACCTGATCAACAAATACAAGGTGTCGCCGGCGGCGTCCAACACCAACAACAACGGCGATTTCACGCGCGATCAGTTCCTGCAGGGCAAGATTGCGCTGTTCCAGTCCGGCATCTACAACCTGAAGAACGTCTCCGACGGCGCGAAGTTCGACTGGGGTATCGCTCCCATGCCGGCCGGCCCCAAGGGTGCGGTCTCGGTGGTGAACTCGGTTGCCGTGGTGGGTAACGCAAAGACGAAGAACGCCGAAGCCACCAAGAAGGTGCTGCAGTGGATGGGATCCGCAGAGGGGGCTAACTTCGTCGGTTCGTCCGGCGCGGCGCTGCCAGCTGTCAAGGGCGCACAATCGGCGTTCGCCGATTACTGGAAGAGCAAGAACGTCGACCCGTCACAGTTCGCCAAGCAGGGTCAGCTGCCGTCGATCTTGGCGCCGGCCGGCAACAACTGGGACGCGGCCTACGGTGCATGGAAGCCGACCTTCGACCAGATCTTCCTCGGTCAGACCCCGGTCGCCGACGGCCTGGCGAAGGCCCAAACGGCAGCTAACAAGGCGAACGGTTCATAGCCGCTGTCACCCAGTCAATCGCCGGTCGAGCCTGTCGAAACCCTTCCGTGAGTCGCGGGTAGAGGTCTCGACAAGCTCGACCGGCGGTGGAGCAATAGTCAGTAACTTGTGGGCGGCGTGTTCACGCGACTGTCTCTACCTCAACAACCGTGTTCTGCCGGACACTAACTACACAGTCCGGATTGGAGCGTGAGCAGAATGTGGGTTGTCGGGTCAGATCATCATCACTTCTGGATCGGCACCGAAGACTGGGCGCGCGTCGGGCTGGGCGAGCACACCCACATCGGCGGTCTCCTGATGGCGCTGCCCAAGCGATGCGGTGCATCCGTCATGACCAAGGTCCACACCGGTATGGCGCACGTCGACGTTCACTACCACCACACCCGTCCCGAACTGGACCTGAACCCATGGGAAGACGCCGACCTGATCGTCATCGATTCACCACTCGGCGACCTGTGCGTCTTACCTATCGGCGGAGACGGTGATTGCGTGAATGAGATCGTGCCCCACCCGGGCATCTATGCAGTCTGCTGCTCGGCCCGAGGACGCGACGACGCGAACGAAGACGACGACGAGGATCACGACGAGCCATCAGTCGAGTTCTACCGCTTCGACATCTGGCCCGCGGAACTCGACGAGACAAACAGGACACTGAAACGGACCTCCGAGTGGAGCACGTACGTGCTGAAGTACTTCTGACAGCAGACGGTGCGCGCGCCTCACCACCCGAATGGACGGGGCCGGTGCGCCTCGACCAGGGCGTCCATCAGTGCGTCGTAGTGCGGGTCGACCACCTGGTGTTCGGGATGGTCCCGATGCCAGGCGATGATCTCGTCGGCGCCCCGCGTGAACGGCACGCGGGCGGCGAAGCCGGGCAGCAGCCGTCTGATTTTACTGTTGTCGAAGATCATCGAGTTCGACTTGTCGCCGAGCATGGCCGCACCCCATTCGGCGTCGGCGGCGGCGATGGCGTCCGACGGCACATGCACCAGATCAGGAGCGTCGACCCCGGCGGCCCGGGCGATCTCGGTGTAGATGTAGTTCCAGGTCGGCGCCTCGTCGCCGGTGATGTGGAACGCCTCGCCGATTGCCTCGTGCCGTCCGAACAGGCCGACGAAACCGCGGGCCACATCGGTGTGGTGGGTGATCGTCCACAACGAGGTGCCGTCGCCGGGCACCACCACGCCCTTGCCGCGCAGCATCCGGTCGACCACCGTCCAGCCGCCGTCGAACGGCACCATCGTCGGGTCGTAGGTGTGTGAGGGCCGGACGATGGTGACCGGGAACCCGGTCTCCCGGTAGGCGGCGATCAGCACCTCTTCGCAGGCGATCTTGTTCCGCGAATACGCCCAGAACGGGTTCCGCAACGGGGTCGATTCGGTGACAGGCAGATGGGTCGGAGGAGTCTGGTAGGCCGAGGCGGAGCTGACGAAGAGGTACTGCCGGGTGCGGCCGGCGAACATCGCGATGTCGGACGCCACCTGCTCGGGCAGGAAGGCCACGTACTCGACCACCACATCGAAGCTCATCCCGCCCAGGGCGGCGGCCACTGAGGCCGAGTCGCGGATGTCGGCCAGATGCACCGTCGCTCCGGACGGCACCGGCCGCAGCGTGCTGGCGCCCCGGTTGAGCAGATGCACCTCGTGTCCCTGGGCCACCGCCTCGGCGGCGCACCCGGTTGAGATGATTCCCGTGCCGCCGATCAGCAGCACCCGCAACCGGCTCACTTCACACCACCCGCGGTCAGGCCGCTGATGATCCGGCGCTGGAAGATCAGCACCAGGATGATCAGTGGAACCGTGACGATCACGCCGGCCGCCATTTGGGTGCCGTAGGGCGTGTCGTACTGGCTGATCCCGGAGAACTGCGCGATCGCTACGGTGACCGGCTGGGAGGCCGGCGTCTGCGACATCGAGTTGGCGATCATGAACTCGTTCCAGGCCGAGATGAAGACCAGGATCGCGGTGGTGAACACGCCGGGCACGGCCAGCGGCAGGATGATCCGCCGGAACGCCTGAACGGGGGTGCAGCCGTCCACGAGTGCGGCCTGCTCCAGCTCCCACGGCATGGCGCGGAAGAAGCTGGTCAAGATCCACACGCCGAGCGGCAGCGAGAAGCTGATGTCGGGGATGATCATCGCCTGGAAGGTGTCGATCCAGCCCAGGTCGGCGAACAGCTGGAACAGCGGGGTCAGGATCGCCACGCCCGGGAACATCGAGGTGGCCAGGAACAACCCGAGCACGAAGGTCTTGCCCGGGAAGTGCAGCCGGGCTATTGCGTAGGCGGCGAAGACGCCGAAGACCAAGGCCACCACGGTGACGCTGCCGGCGATGATCAAGCTGTTCCGCAGCGCAAGCACGAAGGTGTTTTGCGCCCCGAACACGGCGCCGTAGTTCATCAGCGTCGGAGCAGCCGGGATCAGCTTGTTGTCGAAGATCGCCCCGGGATCTCTCAGGCTGGAGACTAGCATCCAGTAGAACGGCGCCAGGCAGAAGAAGGCCATCGCGGCGATGCCCGCGTAGAGCCCGATCGTGTTCCAGGGCACCTTCCGGGCGGACCGTGTAGCCGCTGTGCCGGTGGCCATTGCGCCGGCGGTCATCGCTTGCCCGCCTTCGTGTTCTGTTCGCCGGTGTCGACGGCGTTGACCCCCAACGCCCGGACGAAGAAGTAGGCGGTGACGAAGATCAGCAGGAAGGTGAGCGTCGCCAGCGCTCCGCCGTAGCCGGGTTTGAGCTGACTGAGCGTCGACCGGACGACCAGGATCGACAAGGTGGTGGTGCCGTTGGCGCCGTTGGTCATGATCGCGGGCAGGTCGTACATCCGCAGCGCGTCGAGCAGCCGGAACAGCAGCGCGACCAGCAATGCCGGTTTGACCAGGGGAAGCGTGATGTAACAGAACCGCTGCCAGGCTCCGGCGCCATCGATCTTGGCCGCCTCGTAGACGTCCTCGGGAATCACCTGCAGCCCGGCCAGGATGAGCAGCGCGATGAACGGTGCCGTCTTCCAGGTGTCGGCGATGATGATGGCGATCGTCGAGGGGATCTGGGATCCCGTCCAGACGATCTCCTGGCCGAGAATCGCGTTGACGATGCCGGACGGGTCGAACGACCACTTCCACAGCACGGCGGCGACCGCGGTGGGCACTGCCCACGGCACCAGCACGCTGGCCCGCAAAAGGCCGCGGCCGCGGAACGCCCGGTTCATCAGTAGCGCCATCGCCAGCCCGAGCAGGGCTTCCAGCACCAGGGTGACCGCCGCGATGAAGTAGGTGAAGCCGGTGGCCTCCCAGAATTCCTTCGCACCCAGGCCCCACAAGGCCCGCTGGTAGTTGCCGAAACCGACGAACGCCGGACTGCCGATCGCGTCGCCCCACAGCGAACGGATCAGCGACTGGATGACCGGATAGCCGATCACCACGGTGAGGATGATGATCGACGGGACCACCAACCAGAAGGCGAGCTTGCCTTCACCCTGAGTGCGGGCCGTGCTCCGGCGCCGGGTGCGCGTGGAGGTCTGGCCGGTTGAGGTGCTGGACGACATGGGCTCGCCTTCCGGGTTGGTGCGTTGTTGTCGTCGGTCGAGCGCGAGACCTGGCGGAGTGCGGGCCGGTCTGGTTTCGACAAGCTCAACCAGCGGTGGTGTGGCTGGTCGAACTCGCCGAGACCCCGGTGCTGAGGCGGTTTCGACAAGCTCAACCAGCGGTGGTGTCGTCGGTCGAGCTTGCCGAGGCCCGGATGTTGAGAGGTTTCGACAAGCTCAACCAACGCGAGGGGACCTACTGAATGGCCTGCTGCAGGTCGGCGGCCATCTGCTTGATGGCAGCATCGACGGAGACCCGGCCTTGCAGCGCGTCGTAGGTGTTCTTCTGAATGGCCAGGCTGACCGCGTTGTAGTTCGGCGTTTGCGGACGCGGTACCGCTGTCAGCTCGGACTTCTGCAGCGTCGGCAGGTACGGCGACACCTTCACCATGTCGGGGTCGGTGTACAGCGCGGTGCGCACCGACGCCTGGTTCATCACGCTGACCAGCACCCGCTGGGCCTCGTCGGACTGCATCCACTCGACCCAGGCCTTCGCCGTCCCCTTGTTCTTCGAGTACGCCGAGACCGCCAGGTTGATGCCGCCCAGCGACGACACGCCGACACCGTTCTGGCCGGGCAGTTGGGCCATCTCGAACTTGCCCTTGATCTTGGAGTCCTTCGCGCTGGCGGCCGTGTACACGTAGGGCCAGTTGCGCAGGAAGAGCAGCTTGCCCTCGAGGAACGCGTTGGCGCTCTCCTGCTCCTTGTAGGTGATCGCGGCTTTGTTGATGTCGCCGTTGTTGAACATGTCGACCAGGTGCTGCAGGCCGGCGCGTGCCTCGGGCGAATCGACGGCAACAGTCTTGCCGTCCGGGCTGAGGAACGATCCGCCGGCCGAGTTGATCGCCTCGGCCACGTTCACGGTGAGGCCCTCGTACTGGGCGAACTGGCCCGCGTAGCAGTCGATCTTGTTCGCCTTGGCGATGGCGCAGTCCTTCTCGAGTTCCGCCCAGGTGGTCGGCGGCGTCTTCACCAGGTCGGAGCGGTAGTACAGCAGACCGGCGTTGGTCATGAACGGCGCGCCGTACATCTTGCCCTCGTAGGTGGCGGACGCCTTCGCTGCGGCCAGGATGTCGGGGCCGCCGACCTTGGCCTCGTCGAGCGGTTCCAGCCAGCCGCGCGCGGCGAACTCACTGGTCCACACGACGTCCTTCCAGATCACGTCGTACTTGCCGCTCTTGGCCTGGAAGTCCTGGACGAAGGAGTTGCGCTGGTCATCGGGGGAGGCGGCCAACTCCAGGAAGGTCACCTTCTGGTCGGGGTGGTCCTTGTTCCACATGTCGATCAGCTGCGGCATCGCGCCGGTGAGGTCCTTGCCCGAGGCGAAGGTGATCGGCCCCATCCCTTCGCCGGCAGTGCTCGCGCCACCGGACGGGGTTGCGGCCGGGCCGCTACAACCTGCGAGGACACCTCCGATCAGCGCGGTAGCCGCCATGGTTGCGACAAGTTGAGTCCTGGTACGCACGTGGCTCTCCTTCGAGTCTGTGGATCCGTCCCGGTGCCGCGGTGCATCGGGTGGCAGCGCGTCGCTGCTCCATTCCCGACTCTGCCCCACCCGTCGAACCGTGTCAAGCAATCGCTTTCTCAGTAGGGCGGGCCGATGGGTAAGCTTCGGCATGTCGGCTTGAATTCAGCCTGACAAGCGGAGTTGGGCCAAGAGAAAGCGCTTTCTAGGGCGGGAGCGATACGCTACCCTCGGCAATTGCGAAAGGCTGTCGATGAGTGTCACGCTGAAGGACGTCGCCCAGATCGCCGGGGTCTCGACGGCCTCGGCCTCGCGGGCGCTGCGCGGTTTCGACACCGTCGATCCGCTGATCCGGGAACGGGTGACCAAGGCCGCGCAGCGACTCGGTTACGTCGGCTCACACGCGGCTGCCGCGCTGGCGACCGGACGGGCCGGCAGCATCGGCATCATCACGCCGTTCCTCGACCGGCTCGCGTTCCAGCGGATGCTCACCGGCGTCCACGGCGTGCTGCACACCGCGCAGCTGGACGTGCTGGTGCATTGCACGGGCGACCCCAGCGATCCACATCCGGTGCCTCCGCATCGCCGGCTGGCCCGACGGGTCGACGGTTTCATCGTGCTCTCGCTGGCTGCCAACAGTCCTGACATCGCCGACCTGCTGCGCCTGGACGTGCCGGTGGCCATGTTCGGGGCGCACGCCTACGGCACCTCCAGCGTGCATATCGACGACTGGGGCGGTTCCGCCGGGGCCATCGAGCACCTGATCGACGGGGGGCACCGGAGGATCGGCGTGATCTACGGACGGGAGGCGGACAACCCGGCCGTGCTGGAGCTCGAGCGGCACCGCGGGATGCGCGACGCGTTCCGCCGGGCCGGCGTCCCGTTGCCCGCCGAACTGCTGGTCCCCGGTGACTTCACCATGGCGGGCGGCGACCGGGCGATGGCACAGCTGCTGAGCCTCGACGATCCACCGACCGCGGTGTTCGCCTTCTCGGACGAGATGGCCTACGGCGCGATCCAAGCCCTCCGGACCAGAGGCCTGAACGCCGGCGAGGACGTGGCGCTGGTCGGCTACGACGGGCACGCGCTGTCCGCTGCGCTGGAGCTGAGCACGGTCAGCGTGCCGTTCGAAGAGATCGGGGCGACCGTCGCCCGGCAATTGCTGGACCGAATCCAGCAGCCGAGCCTGCCTGACGTGCGCGAGATCCTGGCGACCCAGTTCGTCGAGCGATTCTCCAGCCGGGCGCGTCCGGGTGCGGCCGGCCGCGCAGTGGCGGACGTGGGCGACGGGGCCGCAGCGTCGTAGAGTCTGCGGGTGCGTGCAGACATCGGGATCATCGGCGGATCCGGCTTCTACGACTTCTTCGCCGACGCGGAGACGACGACGGTGGAGACGCCGTTCGGCGAGCCGAGCGCGCCGGTGTCGGTCGGTGAGGTCGGCGGACGCGGGGTGGCCTTCCTGCCGCGACATGGCTCCCGCCACCAGTTCCCGCCGCACCGGGTGAACTACCGGGCGAACCTGTGGGCGTTGCGGTCGCTGGGCGTGCGGCAGGTGCTCGCCCCGTGCGCGGTGGGCGGGCTGAAAGCCGAACTCACGCCCGGCACCTTTGTCGTCCCCGACCAGGTGGTGGACCGCACCTGGGGCCGCGCGCACACCGTCTGGGACGCGGTCGGCTCGGTCGTGCACGTCTCGTTCGGTGACCCCTACTGCCCCCGGGGCCGGTCGGCGCTGCTGAGCTCGGGCGAGCCGGTCGTCGACGGCGGCACCCTGGTGGTGATCAACGGGCCGCGGTTCTCGACCCGCGCCGAGTCGCAGTGGCATGCCGCCGCCGGATGGTCGGTGGTCGGAATGACCGGCATGCCCGAGGCGTCCGTGGCCCGTGAGCTGGCGATGTGTTTCAGCACCGTCTGCATGGTCACCGACGCGGACGCCGGGGTCGAAGGCCCGGGCGTCTCGCACACCGAGGTGATGGAGGTGTTCGCCGGCAACATCGGACGACTGCGGTCGATGCTCACCCGGGTGGTTGCGGCGCTGCCCGCGCCGGAATCGGACGACGTCGCGACCTGTGGCTGCCGGCGGGCGCTGGACGGCCAGCGGCTTCCCTTCGAGCTGCCCTGATGCCGTCCGCGCTGCCGCCGGGAGACCCGGCACCCGCGGACGGCTCGCTGCCGGCGTCCGCGCTGGCCGAACTGGGTGCCGGGCCGATCTCGCTCTACCTGCATGTGCCGTTCTGCGCGACCCGGTGCGGCTATTGCGACTTCAACACCTACACGGCCGCCGAGCTGGGGTCGGCGCCCGGGGCGTCTCGCCAGGCCTTCCTGGACGCTGCACATGCCGAACTGGCGCTGGCCGCTGGAGTGCTGGGGGAGCGTCCGGTCGACACCGTCTTCGTGGGCGGTGGCACGCCGACCCTGCTCGCGGCCGACGAACTGGTCGGCCTGCTCACTGCGGCACGACGGCATTTCCCCTGGTCGGACGGTGCCGAGGTGACCACCGAGTGCAATCCGGAGTCGGTCGACGCGCGCTACCTGGATGCCCTGGTGGCAGGTGGGTTCAACCGGATCTCGTTCGGCATGCAATCCGCGCGCGGGCACGTGCTGCGGGTGCTGGAGCGCACGCACACCCCGGGCCGGGTCGCTGAGGTGGTGGGTTGGGCGCGGCAGGCCGGGTTCGGCTCGGTCAGCCTGGACCTGATCTACGGCACGCCGGGGGAGTCCTTGGACGACTGGCGGGCATCGCTGGAGACCGCGCTGGCGCTCGAGCCCGACCATGTGTCGGCCTATGCCCTGATCGTTGAGGAAGGCACCCGGCTGGCCGTCCAGATCCGCCGCGGCGAGGTGCCGGCGCCGATCGATGATCTTCAGGCCGAGTGTTACGAGCTGGCCGACCGGATGCTGTCGGATGCGGGCCTGGGCTGGTACGAGCTGAGCAACTGGAGCCGTCCGGGCCACGAGTGCCGGCACAACCTGGCGTACTGGCGGGGCAGCGCCTGGTGGGGCGTCGGTCCCGGAGCGCATTCGCACGCCGGTGGCGTCCGCTGGTGGAACGTGAAGCATCCGCGGCGGTACAGCGCCGCGCTGGAGGCGGGGGAGAGTCCGGCGGCGGCGCGTGAGGTGCTGGACGCCGACGCTCGCCGCGTCGAGCGGGTGCTGCTGGAGTCCAGGCTCGCCGACGGTCTGCCGCTCGAGGTGCTGACGCCGTCCGAGCAGGCCCGGGTGCCCGATCTCGTCGCACGCGGCTCGATCGAGTTGACCGGCCCGGATCCCGGCGATGGTCCGCCGAACCGCCGTCACTCGAATGTGTCGAGCCCCCTCTCCGGCAACGCTCGGGCGAGGGCTGACACGAACCGTCACGCCGCCCCCCGGCTGCGGCTCACCCTCCGAGGACGCCTGCTCGCCGACGCCGTGGTCCGCGACCTGCTGGACTGAGCCCGGGAATCATCCCGGGACGCTCGTCCCCGCGGAAGCGCTGATTCTCGTTGGTCGAGCTTGTCGAGACCTTGTGCGACTTGGTGCCGGCAAGCGGTTTCGACAAGCTCAACCAGCGGTGGCTGCGTTGTTCGGCGCTTCCAACCGCTTCGACTAGGCCGAACAGCGAACCGGCTGATCGAGCGGTCGTCTCCGGGGGATTGGGACGATGGCTCGACCAGCCGGTTGCACGCGCGAACGCGGGTGGGCGGTCGGTCAGCGAATGACGCGACGGGCTGAGTTGTAGTGGCCGTACTTCTTCAGGCTCGAGATCTGCAGATCGTCGCGGGTGTTGCGCGCGTGGATGACCTTGCCGTTGCCGATGTACATGCCGACGTGGTGGATCGGGGAGTAGAAGAACACCAGGTCGCCGGGCTTCAGGTTCTTCCGCGAAACGGCGACGCCCTTGCGTGACTGAGCGCGCGAGGAGTGCGGCAGCTTGATGTTGATCTGGCGGAAGGTCCAGAGCATGAAGCCGGAGCAATCGAAGCGGTAGGGGCCTTCGGCGCCCCAGACGTACTGGCCCTTCTTGAGCCGCGACTTCGCGTACGAGATCGCCCGATTGACCTTGTTCTGCCGGATCTGGGCCTTGGTCGGCTTCGGGGACTTGGTCTTGGCCTTCACCGTCGCCGACTTGGCGGAGCTTGCCGTCTTGGTCGGCGGGGTCGTCGGGTCGGCGCCGGCGTGGGGTGCGGCGGGGCCCACCAGCAGGGCCAGCGATGCGGTCAAGGTGACACCGACGGACAACGCGGATTTGCGGACGGACATGGACGAGCCTCCAGAAAAGTGAACAGGGAGCTTGGCTGAGATTCAGTTGAACAGAACCTGAGTTCAAGCTGAGAGGAACGTTAACGGTTCTTTTCAGCCATGGCAAGCTCGACCCCTGTCGGGAGCCTCCGCGGGTCCCCTGTGGACCTAGAATCCCCTTGTGGACACCCTTTTAGCCAAATCTGAGATTTTCATGAAGACGGGTATCTGGTACGGCCTCTCGGGCGACGTCGCCCTGCTTCGGCTTCCTTACGGAAGCGCGTCCTTACCGGGTGTGAACCCAGTGGCCGAGCGCTGAAGCAGGGCGAAGTGGGGCGCGGCGCCCCGGCCACGGACGCTGCTCAGGGCGAACGTTCGTGGCCGGGCGCTGGTTCGGGCTCCGGCGGCTCGTCGAGGGCAGATCAGGCAGGCACCACGTTGACCAGCTTGGGGGCCCGGACGATCACCGTCCGGACGCCGTTCGGGGTCTCGCCCACGATCCGCGGCAGGGTCAGCGCCTGGGTTCGTAGATCGTCCTCGGAGATGTCGGCGGGGACCTCCAGGCGCGCCCGCACCTTGCCCCTGACCTGCACGACGCAGGTCACCGTGTCGTCCACGATCAGCGCGGCGTCGGCCACCGGGAACGGCTCGTAGGCCAGCGACTCGGCATGCCCCAGCCGCGACCACAGTTCTTCGGCGATGTGCGGGGTCAGCGGGGCCACCATCAGCAGCATCGGCTCGATCGCCTCGCGCGGGACGGCGTCCAGCTTGGTCAGCACGTTGTTGTACTCGGTCAGCCGGGCGATCGCGGTGTTGAACGACAACCCCTCGTAGTCGCGGGTCACCGCGTCGATGGCCTTGTGCAGCGCCCGTTTGGTGGCGTCGTCCAGGGGCGCGTCGACGATGCGGACCTCGCCGGTGACCTCGTCGATCACGTTGCGCCACAACCGCTGCAGGAACCGCTGCGAGCCGACCACGGCCCGGGTCTCCCACGGCTTCGACTGATCCAGCGGACCCATGCCCATCTCGTAGATCCGGAAGGTGTCGGCGCCGTAGGAGTCGTACATGTCGTCGGGAGTGACGATGTTCTTCAGCGATTTGCCCATCTTGCCGTACTCCCGGACGACCTCCTCCCCGTGCCAGGCGTAGCCCATCTCGCCGTCCGCTCCCGGGACCTCCTCGACCTCGTCGGCCGGCACCGTCTGGCCGCGGGCGTCACGGAAGGCGTAGGCCTGGATGTAGCCCTGGTTGTACAACCGGCGGAACGGCTCGGCGGAGCTGACCTGGCCCAGGTCAAACAGCACCTTGTGCCAGAACCGGGCGTACAGCAGGTGCAGCACGGCATGTTCGACACCGCCCACGTACAGATCGACGCCGCCGACGTCCCCGCCGTCGCTGGTCGAACTTGTCGAAACCGGGCCGTCGCCGGTTGAGCTTGTCGAAACCGGGCCGTCGCTGGTTGAGCTTGTCGAAACCAAGGTCTCGACAGTCTCGACAGTGGCATCCCGCGGCCCCATCCAGTACCGCTCCACGTCGGCATCCACGAACCGGTCGTGGTTGGCCGGATCCAGGTAGCGGATCTCGTACCAGCACGAGCCGGCCCACTGCGGCATCACGTTCAACTCGCGGCGGTAGGTCTTCGGGCCGTCGCCCAGATCCAGCTCGACGTCGGCCCAGTCGGCCACCCGGCCCAGCGGCGGCACCGGCTCGGAGGTCGAGTCGTCCGGATCCAGCGCCTGCGGGCTGTAGTCGTCGATCTCGGGCAGTTCGACCGGCAGCATCGACTCGGGCAGCGCGATCGGGTGACCGGCCTCGTCGTAGACGATCGGGAACGGCTCACCCCAGTAGCGTTGCCGGCTGAACAGCCAGTCCCGCAGCTTGTAGGTGACGGTTTCGACGCCGTGACCCTTGGCGGTCAGCCAGTCGATCATGGTCCGCTTGGCGTCGGCCATGTTCAGGCCGTTCAACGAGATCTCGTCATTGGCCGAGTTGATCGTCGGGCCGTCGCCGGTGAACGCGGTGTTCTCGTCGTGACCTTCGGAAGGCTGAACGGTGCGGACGATCGGCAGGTCGTAGGCCTTGGCGAAGTCCCAGTCGCGCTCGTCCTCGGCCGGCACCGCCATGATCGCGCCGGTGCCGTAGCCCATCAGCACGTAGTCGGCGATGAAAATCGGGATGCGCCGGCCGTCCACCGGGTTGATCGCGAACGCGCCGGTGAAGACGCCGGACTTGTCCTTGTTCTCCTGCCGTTCCAGGTCGGTCTTGCGGGCCGACGCCTCTCGGTAGGCGGTGACCGCCTCGGACGGCGACGCCGCGCCCCCCGTCCAGGCGTGGTTGGTGCCTTCCGGCCAGGAGTTCTCGCCGGGGGTGATGGCGTCCACGATCGGATGCTCGGGGGCCAGCACCATGAAGGTGGCGCCGAACAGAGTGTCCGGACGGGTGGTGAACACCGCGATTGCGGCCTCGTGGCCCTGCACCGGGAAGGTCACCGACGCGCCGCTGGAGCGTCCGATCCAGTTGCGCTGCATGGCCTTCACCTTGTCCGGCCAGTCCAGCCGGTCCAGGTCGGCCAGCAGCCGGTCGGAGTAGGCGGTGATCCGCATCATCCACTGCTTCATGCTGCGCTTGAAGACCGGGAAGTTGCCGATGTCGGAGCGGCCCTCCGCGGTGACCTCCTCGTTGGCCAGCACGGTGCCCAGCCCGGGGCACCAGTTGACCGGCGCCTCGGAGACGTAGGCCAACCGGTAGGAGTCGACGATGGTGGTGCGCTCGGCGGCATCCAGCTCGGCCCAGGGACGGTCGGACGGCGTGGGGCGGGCGCCCGATTCGAACTCGGCGATCAGTTCGTCGATCGGACGCGCCTTGTCAGCATCGGTGTCGTACCAGGAGTTGAACACCTGCAGGAAGATCCACTGCGTCCAGCGGTAGAACTCGACGTCGGTGGTGGCGACGCTGCGCCGGTCGTCGTGGGCCAGGCCCAGCCGGCGCAGCTGGCGGCGCATGTTGGCGATGTTGGCCTCCGTGGTGACCCGGGGATGCTGCCCGGTCTGAACGGCGTACTGCTCGGCGGGCAGGCCGAACGCGTCGTAGCCCAGGGCATGCAGCACGTTGCGGCCGCGCATCCGCTGGAAGCGGGCCCAGCTGTCGGTGCCGATGTAGCCCAGCGGGTGCCCGACGTGCAGGCCGGCGCCGCTGGGGTAGGGGAACATGTCCAGCACGAACAGCTTGTCGCGGCCGCCGACCTTCTCCGGTTCGGCCCAGACCCCGGTCGGGTTGGGGGCATGGAAGGTACCCTCGGCGTGCCAGCGGTCCTGCCAGGCGGTCTCGATCTGCCCGGCCAGTTCGGCGGTGTAGCGGTACGGCGTCTCGCTCATCTCATCCTTCTCATCGTTCTGCTTCGGACATGAAAAAACCCCTCACACAGGGAGGGGCGCCGCGATGACGGGAGGGTCAGCGCGGCTGGCGAAGCAGAAGTCGGCGTGCCACGGGGCGCAGTCTACCGCAGCGGGCCGCCGATGCCGTCGGTGGTGAATGTGGTGCCCACAGGTCAGATCTCGGCGGCGTAGCGATCACGCGCTCACCTCTACGGAGACACTGATCAGTCCCGTCATTCAGGGCTCCGACCCGGGATCTCAGGCGGGAGAGATCCCGGATCAAGTCCAGGATGACGATGGATGGGCTTTGATCAGCGCGTCCCTCACTGGGTGCTGGCGCTCACTCGACGATCATGTAGCAGGCATCAACCGCCGTCGACCATGTAGAAGATGTCAACCGGCTTGGCGGACTTCTTGACCGATGTGAACTTCACGCTGACGGTCGTGCCGTGCACTTTGCCCGAGAGCTTCTCGGTGCCCCAGACTCCCGTGTAAATGCTGCGGTTGCGGACGCCGTAGTAGGTGGTGCATGTCTTGTCACGGCACCATTGTGTGCGGATCGCCCGTCCCTTCACGGTCACGGTGGCGCGACCCTGGATCGCGGCGTGCTCGCGGGCCCGGACAGGAATCCGGAGGTAGGTGCGCTTGGTGCCCTTGTCGTCGCCCGGCCTGAGGACCCGCCACCACTGGAGAGTGCGGCTCGTGGGGCCGGCCGCACAACTGCGTCTGTGGTGACCCGCGGCGCTCCAGAACCGGACGCCCTGGTTGCTCACCGTCCAAGGTTCCTTGCCGATCGCGTAGCCTTTCGGCAACTCGGGTGAGAGAATGTTTTGGAAGTCGTACGGCTCCGCGGCTCCACCGATAATGGCCAGCCAGCTGAGCGCGAGCTGATTGTGATTGGCGGAGGCGAAAGCGGACAGCTTCTTCCATTGTCCGGTCTTGGTGTCGAATGTGAAGGTCTTGTAGTAGTCGCGGCAGGCGTCGGTGCTCCAGGCGTACCCGTACCAGACATCCAGGGCCACCGACACATAGCGGTTCCGATAGATCGACGCGGAGACCTCGACGGTCGCTCCGTTCGCCTTGTCGGTCGACTCGCTGCAGGGTTGTCCGTTGGCATTCCCGTGGACGGCCTGGTCGAGCACCCTCGTGAGGATCTTGTCGACCGACGTCGTGATGTACCGATTGATCGTGGTGTTGAACGCGGTGCGGCGAGCTTTGGTGCCGCCCTTGACGAGTGCGGGCCGGGCGACGATCTCGTAGGCCGCACAATCCCCCTTTGTGTACTTCCTGGTGTACGACTGCTTCTTCACCGTGATGGATTTCGACAAGGTCAGCCGCGTGGTCGTGATGGGTGATCGTGGTTCGGCGTGCACCCCGGGCGGGATGGCTCCCACCTGCGGAGCGGGTATGACAAGAATGAGGCCGGTGGCCAGGCCCGCAGCGAGCGCGGAATTCCAGCGATTGCGCATCTGATCGTCCTGCCGTCGAGGGTTATCGGGCTGCTCACTCACATTGAAACACAGCCGTCATCTGGTAGCGCTTGTGTCGCCGAAGAGTTTTCTGAGTCCGTGCCGCGAGCGGCCACATCCCCAATCTCAATGGATTCTTAAGCGGAGGGTCGCGGCTTGCGGCCGCAATGCGTGCTCGGGCCAGACGTCGGGGCCGCAGGCGCGGGAGCCGAGGCCGTGTTGGGCGGCGTCCAGGTAGAGGTGCGTCGCGGACGGCTCGGGCAGCTCGTGCGGGTGAGCGGCCGCGTCCAGCTCGTGGCCGGCGTGCGGGGTGAGGGTAAACCCGGGCAGGCGTCCGGCGGCGTCCGGGACGGTGTCGAACCGCAAACGGTCGAGTTCGCCGGTGCGCAGGGTGAGCGAACGCAGGTCGCTGCGATGCCCGCTCTCCTGCGGCCGGGCGTACGGCACGGTCAGTTCGGCCAGCGTGGCGGCGAAGCGACCGACCAGTGCGGCGCGCCGGCTGTCCGGGTACGACTCGTGCGGTCCGGTGCCGAACCAGGACGCCCCGTCCACGGATGTCGGCAGTTCGAAACGGACGCCGACGCGCGGCCAGACGATGTCCCACCCGGCGCTCGGCTCGATCCCGATTCGCAACTCCAGAACACCGTCGACCAGCATCCAGCGGATGTCGCTGAGCACGCTGAGCCGAGAGTTCGCCGACGCCCAGCGGGTCAGCGTGCGCAGCGCCGACGGTGACCCGGCCCGGGAGACCACCCGCGGCGTGAGCCGATCCAGGCCGGCTGCACGCCAGACCACGTCCAGCGGCGGCGCGGGCTGCCCCTGCCACGGCGGTGCCCAGGGATCGCGTGCGTGGGTCGTGTCGTAGCTGCCGAAGCTCGCGCCACGGTCGTTGTCGGTCGGGCCGCGCCACAACTCCAGCACCGGTCCGCGCGCCGGCAACCCCGCCAGCGCGACCAGATCGCCGGCACGGAACTCGGCCGGGCCCAGCCGTCCGGGCAACAGGTCGGTGGACGACGTCCCTGGTGACCGGAGGAACCGTCCCCGGTGACCGGGAGAACCGTTCCCTCGGATCAGCTGGTGCTGGGCGGTGACCAGGACGTGCCCGGCGGGGGCCCAGGCAGTGTCGGACGCCAGTACGGCTTCGACGGTCAGCCAGAGTTCGCCGAGGCCCGCGTCGCTTGCGCCTGACTCGCGGGCCCTCTCCTCGTCTGGGCCCGCCTGGCCGGCATCCAGCCGGTCTACCTCTGGGTGGCCGGCCACGCGCGGTAGCAAAACCCGGGCCGAGCTGTCCGCGGGTATCACCGGAACGGTGAGTTCGCCGGTGTCGATCGGCTCGCCGTCCACCTCGGCGCGCCAGCGGAATCGGACGTCGGAGGAATCGGCACTGTGCCGCCGCAGGTTGCGCACCTCGATGCCATCGGCGAAGGCGATCCGGAAGGGCGCCACCACCTGTTTGAACTCGTGGAGGCCCGGGGTGGGTGTGCCGTCGGAGAGGACCAGTCCGTCCATCACGAAGTTGCCGTCGTGGACGACTTCGCCGAAGTCGCCGCCGTAGCCGAAGAACTCCACGCCGTAGGCGGTATGGGTGCGCAGGCCATGGTCGCGCCACTCCCAGACGAACCCGCCGTGCAGCCGCGGGTACTCGTCGAACAGGGCCTGGTACTGATCCAGCGCGCCGGGGCCGTTGCCCATCGCGTGGGCGTATTCGCAGAGCAGGAACGGCTTGCGGCGCTGCCGCGCCGATTCGGCCAGCGAACAGCCCAGCAGGGGCTCGAGCGCGTCACGTCCGATCGAGCGGACCTCGGGCAGCGGGGCGTACATCCGCGAGTACACGTCGGTGTAGGTCCCGGTGTAGTCGCCCTCGTAGTGCACCGGACGGCTCGGGTCGCGCTCGTGCACCCAGGCGGACATTGCCGCCAGGTTGGCCCCGGTGCCTGCCTCGTTGCCCAGCGACCACAGCACGATCGCGGGATGGTTCTTGTCCCGCTCGACGGTCCGTTCGATGCGATCGAGCAGCGCCTCGCGCCAGGCCGGGTCGTCGCTGGGGTTGCCGACCCAGCCGTCCGCTTCGAAGCCGTGGGTTTCCAGGTCGCACTCCAGGATCACCCAGAGACCGAGTTCGTTGCACAGGTCGAGCAGTCGGGGGTGCGGCGGATAGTGGCTGGTCCGGATCGCGTTCACGTTGAATCGCTTCATCAGGGCCAGATCGTCACGGGCCCAGGCCTCGTCGAAGACCCGGCCGCGATCGGGATGGGTCTCGTGCCGGTTCACGCCGTGGAACACCACCCGGGCACCGTTGATCAGCAGCCGGTCGCCGTCGATCGTCACGCTGCGGAATCCGAGTCGCAGCGACACCGTCTCGCCGGTGCCGGTGAGGGTGGCGTCGTAGAGCCGGGGGAGTTCCGCCGACCAGGGCTGCACCCCGTCGATCCGCAGCGGCGCCACCTCGGACGGCGACGCCCAGACGGTTTCGACGCCCAACTCGGGAACGCGCAGGGTGAGCGGGTAGGCGTCCGGTTCGGCCACGATCTCGGGCACCACCGAACCGACCCCGTCGGCGTAGTCGGTGCGCAGCCAGACGTCGTCCAGGCCGCCCTCCGGGCGAACCAGCAACGTCACGTCGCGGAAGATGCCGGGCAGCCACCACTGGTCCTGGTCCTCCAGGTAACTGCCCGCGGACCACTGATGTACCCGCACCACCAGCAGGTTCGCACCCGGCCGGACGGCCTGGGTCACGTCGAACTCCTGGGCCAGCCGGCTGCCCGCACCGACCCCGATCTCGATCCCGTTGAGCCACACCCGGTAGCGCGACTCGACGCCGTCGAAGCGCAGCAGCACCGCCCTGGCAGAGCTGAACTCGTCCGGCAGTTCGAACCGGCGCCGGTAGTCACCGGTCGGGTTGTTGTCGGGCACCTGCGGCGGATCGATCGGGAATGGGAACTGCACATTGGTGTAGATCGGACGGCCGTAGCGTCCGTCGTTCTGCAGCACCCAATGGGACGGCACCGGCAACTCGTCCCAGCCGGAATCGTCGAAGTCGGTGGCGGCGACGTCGTCGGGACACTCGCCGGGCGGCAGTACGTCGAGGGCACCGCCAGGTGCACCGGGCAGCAGCCGGAACCGCCAGGTGCCGTTCAGCGACAACTCGGCCGCGTCGCTGCGCAGCCGGGCACGGGCCGGGACCCGGTGACCGAGACCCGGTCCGCGATCGATCAGGTAGTCGAGAATGACGTCACCGTTGTTTCTGTGAGGTCGCCGCGACCATTGCGGCGGGAGTGTTTCGGCGTGACCGACCGTGGAAAGCCCACTATTCCAGACGGCGATCGGCGATCGCTGGTGTCGAGCCGTGGAGAGCATCTGGGGCGTGGAGTTTCGACAAGCTCAACCAGCGGTGGCTGCGCTGATTGGTGCTTCCTCAGTGCGAGACGGGCGTCAGCGTCCGAGCCAGGAACTCCGCCTGCTGTTGCGCGTTCTCACTCTGGGCCGGGCCGGTGTAGAGGTCGAAGTGGCCGCAGTCGTAGCGGGCGAGTTCGGCACCCGGCAGGAGCCGCTGCGCCTCGTCGACGGTCGCGCTGGGCACCATGTCGTCCCGCTCGGCGCAGACCAGCAGCACAGGGCATTCCACAGCTGTCAGCTCGTCCATCGGCACCACCTCGTCGAGGGTGGCGAGACCACGGGCCAGCATGCGGTTCTCCCAGCCGCCCAATGGGGGCCTGGGTAGCCGGCGCCAGAAGTCGGAGCCGAGCGGACCAGCGAAATCGGACACACTTGGATTCTCGGTGCTGGGCGCGAAGACCCACTCACCGGGGCGGCCGAAGAGTGGAATGTACAGCGGAGGAAGCACCGGGATCATGTCGAGCACAGCGCAGCAGACGAACCGCGCCAGCGCCCACCCGCGCGGTTGCAGATGGTTCGGCGTTCGCAGGTGCGGGCACTGCGCCACCACCGCCGACACCTCGTGGTCGCGGGCCGCTGTGACCAGAGCGGTGCCACCGGAGAAGCTCGAGCCCCACAGTGCGACCCGTGAAGCGTCCAACGAGTCGGCGAGGTGGCCGCGGACGAAGGTGAGCGCCGCCTCGTAGTCCTCGCGGTGCCGTGGCGGTGCGACCCAATGGCGCGGCGTCCCGTCCGATCCACCGAAGCAGCGGTAGTCGAAGGCCAGCACCGCCAGCCCGCGCTCCACGAATTCCCACGCGAACGGCTCGAGAAATCCGTCCTTGGCGCCACCGAGGCCGGGCGCCATCACCACCACCGGCGGCCGGACGACGCCGTCCGGCTGGAACAGCCAGCCCTCCAATCGGGTGCCGTCGACGGCGCGGAAGTGGACGGTGCGGACCACTCCGGACGGACGCCGCTCGTCCGGACGTCCTGCAGAGGGCACCCAGGCGAACCGCGCGCGTCGCCTGAGCCAGAGCCATGCCAGACCGAACGTCAGGGCGAGGGCCAGGGCGAGGGCCAGGGCGAGGCTGAGCGCGATCATCGTCGTCCCCGCTCTGGCGCGAGCTGTGGCGAAGCGAGTTCCTGCCGCGCCCTGGCGACCCACGCGAGCTCTGCGTCGCACCACGCCAGGCCGTGTTCGATCGACAACCGCCACAAGGCGGCCTCGCGCTCCGAGCGAGCCAGCGCGAAGATCTCACCCAAGGCCAGCCGATCCGTGTATTCGGAGCGGGTGGCCGCAACGCCTTCGGCGTAGTCGGCCAGGATGCCGTCGAGCACCCGCGGTTCCACATCCGCAGCCAGCACCAGCTTGAGCAGCAGCGGGTGGCGTAGCCGCACCGGGTCGACGGCCGCTTCGAGCCAGGCATCGAGTTCGGCTTCGCCGCGCGCCGTGAGTGCGTAGACGACGCGATCGGGCTTGCCGTCGCCGGCCTCACGTTCGCCGACGACCGACTGCTGGCTCTCCAGCGCGTGCAACTCCCGGTAGATCTGGCTCTGCGTGACGCTCCAGAACGAGCCGACCGAGTGCTCGAATCGCTTCCGCAGCAGATAGCCGCTGGTCGGTTCGATCCGAAGGAAACCGAGGATGGCGGCACTCAATGACATAAGTAGAATATAGGACATATGGCATATGGGTTCAATCTTTGGCCACACAGATGCCACTCAAGGGTCCCCACCCCGGGAGCTTCGCTACGCTGCACGCCTTGGACGCCTTTCCGAGGAGTGGCCGATGTGGTGGCGCACCGATCAGCTCCAGGTCGTGGATGCAGCGATCGGCCGCGCCCGGGCAGGCACGCCCTCGCTGCTGTGGCTGGAGGGCGACTCGGGCCAGGGCAAAACGTCGCTGATCGCCGAACTCGCCGAACGCGCCGACGGCTTCAGCCGGCTGTCGGCGGACGGTCTCGTGGAGTCGCGTGACCAGCCCTATGGTTTGTTCGCGCAATGGGGCATCCCGGCACCGATCGACCAGGCGATGAGGCCGTTCCAGGCGGCCCAAATACTCCGGGCCCACCTCGACGGCCTGGCCACGACTGGTCCGGTGCTACTCACGGTCGACGATCTTCAGTGGGCAGATCCCGAGTCCATCGACTCGCTGGCGTGGGTGTGGAAGCGGGCCTCCGGTGACCGGCTGCTGGTGGTGGGTGCCGGCCATCGGATCCGGCCGCCGGCCCAGCCGGCCTGGCGTCGGTTGCTGCTCGACCCCGGCGCTGTGACGCTGTCGTTGGACGGTTTGGCGCTGGCCGAGGCGCAAGCCCTCCAGGAACGGCTCCGGCCGGGTATCGCACCGGCCCTGGCGCGGCGACTCTGGGAGCATACCGGCGGCAACCCGCTCTATCTCGGCGCACTGCTGGCCGAGCATCATCCCGACGCTCTCGCCGCGTCAGCCAGGCTGCCCGCACCCGGAGACCTCGCGGCTGGAGTCGCCGAGCAACTGGCCAGGCAACCCGAAGCGGTGGCCGAGTTGGTGCGCGCCGTTGCGGTGCTCGGCCTCACCTGGTCGTCGTTGCGGCTGGCCGCCGAGCTCGTCGGCATAGCGGATCCCATTGCCGCGGCGGACGTCGCGCGTCAGCAGGGGCTGTTGCAGCAGCGATCTGTCGATGGTCTCGTCCAGGTGCGGGTCAGCCACACCCTGGTGGAGGCAGCGGTGCGGGCGGGCATTCCGGCCGCGCGGTTGCGTGATCTGCATCTGTCAGCCGCTGCCCTTGCCAGCTCCCGTCGCGAAGCCCTGTGGCATCGCAGCGAGGCGGCTGACCGCTATGACGACGTCCTGGCCGCCGACCTCGCCCGCTTCGCCGACGAGTTGCACGAGCGCGGTGAGTTCCGTGAGGCGGCGCGGCAGCTACTGGGGGCGTCCGCGGTGACGACAGATCCGGCTCTGCGCGAGAGCCGGTGGCTGGACGGGTTGTTCGAACACGTCCTGGCCCGCGACGACGAGGACGTCGAACACGTGCTCAGCGACGTGGGATGGGCGACCGACCAGGTGCGCCGGGCACTGGTCAGCGCCGGGCTGGCCATCATTACCCGACGCTGGCTGGACGCACGGCGGATCCTGGACGGACCCACCGAGGTCCAGCTGGCGTGCGCCGATGCGCGCGCCCGGTGGCGGCTGCTGACGCTGCGCGGCTGGGCGCGGGTGATGACCGGCGCCATCGACCATGCTCTGGACGCCGAGCTGGCCGCATTGGCTGCGGATCCGGCGCGTGACGATGCCCTTTTCGGCTATCTCTCCTTCGCGCTGGCGCAGACCACGATCGCCCTGCGCGGGACGACGGCGACGAGCACGGAGCTGATCGGCGCGGTAGTCGAGACTCGGTCGGTGGACACCACCCGGCTGGCCTGGCGTGGCTCGCTCTACGCCCTGAGCGGCCGGTTCGGTGACGGCATCACCCTGCTGTCCGAAGCCACGCAACGGGCGCGCGACGGGCTTGCCGGCTATGGAGACGGGGTGTTCCACGCCTATCTCGGGTACGCCCAGTGGATGTCCGGCGATTGGCCGGCGGCGGCTCGGGCGCTGCGGCTCGCCCGTGAGTCCCGCTATGGCGCCGGGCATCCGATGGTGGCCGCGACGCTGCCGCTGCTTGCCCTGACGGACGCGGCGTACGAGCGCGCGCTGGAGGAGTCGAGGCAGGCTGAGCAGGTGCTGCTTGCCGCGCCGTGGCGTCCGGCTGTTCAGGTCGCCGCGGTCGCGACTGTGCTGACTCGTCGGTTGGCCGGTGACGACGGACGCCCCCAGCAGCTACCCGGATTGCGCCGTGCCTTCGGTGCGCCGGTCAGCGTTCCCACAGCACTGGACTCCCCGTTCTGGCTGGTCCATCTGGGCCAGGCCGCAGTCTGGGCCGGCGAGGTCGACCTGGCCGCTGAACTCGCCGAGCGGCTGGCCCGGCTGGATGCGCCACTGGACTGGCTGGCTGCTGCGGCGGCGTGGCTGCGGGGGCTGGTCTCCGAACACAGCGGAGACCCGATGACCGCACGCGCGCACCTGCTCGCGGCAGCCGCCGACGGCAGCCTGGACGCGATGCCGTTGCACCGGGCACTGCTCGACGACGATCTGGCTCGCGTGCACACCAGGCTGGGCCATCCCCGTCCGGCGAAGCTCGCGCTGGCTGCCATGGCTCAACGGTTCGCCGCGCTCGGGCTGCCTTCGCCTGGTGCGGCGCACGCCGCTGACCGGGCCGCCACGGGCGGTGTCCTGGACACCCTGTCCGACCGCGAGCGCGACGTGGTCGGACTGGTGGTGGAAGGGTTCAGCAGCGCTCAGATCGCACGAGAGCTCTTCGCTACCCGCAGCACGGTCACCTTCCACTTGTCCCGTGTGTTCGCCAAGACCAACACCACCAGCCGGTACGAACTGGCCGAGTTGGTGCGGAACAGCTGAACGACGCGCGCACCATTCCTGACCGGCCGCGGCCAGCGGCCAAGTGTCGATCCCAGAGTCGTGCGCCGGAGAACCCGGGCTGAACCCGCGGGTCAGCTCGCCGGGGGACTATGACATCTGCACAGTCGCCGAGTCCGCTGCCGGGAACAGGGTGGCAGCATGACTCCGAACCCCGCACCGCAGACCGCGAACCAACCCGCCACCCACGGACCGGGTTCGCGCTGGCTGTTCACTTCCGCAGACTTCGATTTCGTGGCCAAGACGATTCTCGGCCACGCTGCGCAGGGGGCGATCGACGTCGGGCTGTGTCTGCGCACCTTCGACCAGGTGGCGGACGGCGACAGCGTCGGCTGGTACCGGGCCTGGAGTGCGACCGCCGAGTGGCTGCACTCGCAGGCGTCGGCCAGCGAGGCAGCCGGCGCCGCGAGCGCCGGGCCGCTGTACCTGGCCGCGTCCGAGGCCTACGACCAGGCGCTGGCTTTCGTGGACGGCATGCCCGATGACTCGGTCCTGCTGCCCACGTTCCGGCTGCATCGAGCGTGCTGGGACGCCTTCATCGACTCCGTAGGCGGTGCACACCTGCGCCTCGATGCCGCCTATGCCGACGGTGCGCCGATGCCCGGCTACCTGTTGCGCCCGGACGCCTCCGGCGCGAGGCGTCCGACCGTGGTGGTGACCAACGGTAGCGACGGCTCGCTGGCCGGGCTGTGGTCCTACATCGTCAAGGACACGCTGGCTCGCGGCTGGAACTGTTACGTCTTCGACGGCCCCGGCCAGCAGAGCATGTTGTTCGAACGCGACATCCCGTTCCGGCCCGACTGGGAGGCGGTGCTCACTCCGGTCGTCGACCTGCTGGCCGCCCGCGACGACGTCGACGAACACGCACTGCTGGCCTACGGGATCAGCCAGGGCGGCTATTGGCTGCCGCGAGCCCTGGCGTTCGAACACCGGTTCGTCGCGGCGGTCGTCGACGGCGGTGCGGTGGACGTGGCGCGGGCCTGGAATGCGGCGCTGCCGGCGCCGGCCAAGGCCCTACTGGACGCAGGGGACGGGGCCGGCTTCGACGCCCTGGTCGGCGCGGCGGCCACGCATGATCCGGCGGCCGGACGCAAGATCGCCTTCCGCTCCCGCCCCTACGGCCTGACTTCGCCTTTTGCGCTCTATCGGGCCATCAACGACTACCGGCTCGACGGGCTGATCGATCGGATTCGCACCCCGATGCTGATCACCGATCCCGACGACGACCAGTTCTTCGCCGGCCAGTCCCAGGAGCTCTATGCGGCGCTGACCGGTCCGAAGGTCTTGGTTCGCTACACCGCGGAACAGGGTGCCGAAGGGCACTGTGAGCCGCTGGCCCGCCAACTGGTGGGACTGAGGATCACCGACTTCTTCGCCGATCAACTGGCCCGGGTCGGGGCGGCACGATGAAGGGCGGCAAGCTGCTGCTGGCGTTCGCTCCGCTGATCATCTTCAGCGTGGCCGGGCACCTGGCCGGGCCGAAGCTGGTCGGCTGGGCCGCCCTCGTGTCCGCCGCCGCGGGACTGCTGGCGATCCTGCTTGGTGGTCGTGGCGAGGGGGTGCCGCTGCTGAGTGTGGCGAGCACTGTGATCTTCTCCGTGCTCGGCGGGATCGCATTGCTCGGCGGCCCGGGCGGGGAGTGGTTCGTCGAGCACTTCGGCAGCGGCGTCAGCGCGCTTCTGCTCGGTGCCTTGATGTACGCGTCGGTGCACTCGACGCCGTTCACCACGAGCTACGCCAAGGCCATGGTTGATGCGTCGCAGTGGCAGTCCGCCACCTTCCGCTCACTCAACCGCACCATCAGCCGGGCCTGGGCCGTGGCTGTACTCGGCCTCGGTGTGTGCCGGGTGGCCACTGGCGTCTTCGAGGTCATCGCGCCGGGCCAGAGCGTCCTGCTCGTGCACCTCGTCGTCGGCTGGCTGCTGCCGGCAGGGCTCATTCTGGCCGCCGTCCGAACCACCCGTAGGGCGACCGCCGGCCACTCCACCTCTGCCGCCCACTCCTGAATCCCGCTGTTCGCCCCGTCGAACGAACGCCATGTCTGCCTTGAAGCATCCGTCCGCCGTGGTCGTGGTGCCCGGCGCCGGCCTGTCGCGGTTGCGGGCTCCGCCGTCGAGTCGGCACCCAGACCCGCCGCACGGCTATTCATCCGCCAACTCACCGAGGAGCACTCTCATGAATCGCATATCTCTTGCCGGGCTTGCCTTGGTCACCATGGTCGGCACGCTGGTGTCGCCCGGTGTGGCCAAGGCCGACATGCCCGCCACACCGACGTCCGCCACGTCCTCGTGCTTCTGGTTCGGGCCGACGTTCACCATCGACGACCCGTCCCTCAACTACGCCTATCCCGACTCGGGCGCGACCTACTGGGCCGCTCGGTTCACCCTGCCGGCTGGGGCACACCTGGTGCTCAAGGGCGACTACCCACATGCCCGCTACCAGTCGTTCAACTCCTACAACTCGACCAGCAACGCGCCTACCGACGCCATCCACGACGTGTCGATCAAGCCGGACGCCGGCTCGGCGAACCCGTTCCTGCCCGGAGCCCGGCGCACCACCAGGGGCGACCGGTCGTACGCGGTCACGGTGCTGAATGAGACTCCGCCGACCCAACGAGCGGTGAATACGTTGTATGCCGGGGTGGAGGGCCAAACCAGTGTGACGCTCGTCTACCGGGTCTACGTGCACGACGCCAACACCGACGTCACCGGTGGAGTCGGGTTGCCGAAGCCCGAACTGCACACAGCGGACGGCAGGATTCTCACCGGTCAGGACGCCTGCGCCGCCACCGATGCCGCGACAACCGCGCCGCCTTTCGACACGATGCCCCTGCAAAGCTATCTCGGGTTGCGCGACCAACCCGGAAAGCCGGCCACCTTCCCAGCGGCGTCCACGCCGGTCTGGCGGGCCTACTACAACTCGAACTTCACCGTGCAGTGCGGCTACTTGGGGAACTGCGGCGGCGATCCGGTACGCACCGGCGGCCAGTACAGCAATATCGACAACAACTACGTCGCGTCCTTCATCAACCGGCAGTTCGGCCCGGTCCTGGTGTTGCGGGGAAGGCTCCCGGTGACCCCCAAGACCCGAGCCGGCCAGTCGAGGATGGCGGGCAAGGTCGACCTGCGCTACTGGTCCCTGTGCAACAACGAAGGACCGGCCACCACCAAGGGCGTCGGGTGTCTGTCCGACGAGGACCTTCCGACGACGGCGAACGGTCGCTACACCATCGTGGTCAGCCTGCCGCAGGACCGTCCCCGCAACGCCACCAAGAGGTGCGGAGTGGCCTGGCTGCCGCTGTCACCCGACGGTGACGGCGCCGGACACACCGACGACGGCTATCTGCTGATGCGCAACATGCTGCCCTCGGCGGGCTTCACCCATGCGGTACAGGACACCAAGACCCCGGGCGACGAGAAGGCGGTCATGGGGAGCTATCTTCCGACCGGCAGCTACATGAGCACCAAGCAGTTCGAGAAGCACGGCTGCTGCCCGCGCAACTGAGCGTCTACGGACGTCCGCGCACTCGGGTGGCGGGCGGCTGGCCCCGGTTCGAGTGAGGGATGCTCACCCGAGCCGGGGTCTTTCGCGGCCAGCCCCGGCGCCCGTAGGGCTCGCGTGGTCATCGAGGACAGTTCCGTTGGTCACGACGGTCTAGTGCCTCGGCCACCAACGTTCGCCCGCTGCGCGACGCCGGGACGGCGCCTCGCTGCGTTCTCCTTAGTCGCCATACGACCCGAGGTATCCACCCGGTGTCGGTGCCGCGGATGCTGCCGGGGATGGCTAGGGTCGAAGTTGTGAGCCGATATCCACGTGACGTCCTGGCGCCCGGCTGGCAGCGAGCCGGCAAACCGACCACCACTGAGGTGCCGGCCCAGATTGGCATGGTGCTCGAGGACCCGACGTCCGGCTTCGTCGGTGCCCTGGTCAGACTCGAGAACGGGCTGTTGGTGCTGGAGGACCGCCGGGGCAAGCGGCGTAGCTTCCCGCTCGGACCGGGCTTTTGGCTGGACGGCAAACCGGTCGCGATCACCGCCCCGAAGCGGCAACCGAACGGACGCCCCACACACACGGCGTCCGGCTCACGAGCGAGCGCTACTCGTAGCCAGGCGAAGGTGGCACTACCTAGTCGGATTTACGTCGAGGGCCGGCACGACGCCGAACTGGTCGAGAAGGTCTGGGGCGACGACCTGCGGCACGTCGGCGTGGTGGTCGAATACCTGGGCGGCATCGACGACCTGCCGACGATCGTGAACGAGTTCGCACCGCAACAGGGACGGTGCCTCGGCGTCCTGGTCGATCACCTGGTGCCCGGGTCGAAGGAGTCCCGCATCGTGGAGCAGGTGACCAACCCATGCGTGTTCGTCACCGGTCACCGATTCATCGACATCTGGACGGCGGTCAAGCCGTCCGTGCTCGGCATCAAAGCGTGGCCAGACGTGCCGCGCGGGCAGGACTATAAGGAGGGCCTGTGCCGTGCCCTCGGCTGGCCGGCCCGCACCCAGACCGACATCGCCAACGCCTGGCGGCACATCCTTTCCAAGGTGACCTCGTGGCGCGATCTCGACCCTGCGCTGCTGACCGAGGTGGAGAAGCTGATCGACTTCGTCACCGCCGACCACGCCGACACCCTGGAGCCGTGATGACTGGGCCCGCGATGAGCACCGACCAGGTCACTGCGGCGATCCGCGAGGTCGCGGAAACCGAGATCGTGCCCCGGTTCCGGGCGCTGGCCGACGACGAGATCATCGAAAAGCGCCCCGGCGACCTGGTCACCGTCGCGGACCGGCTGGCCGAGCAGGCGCTCACCGCGTTCTTCCGGGCCGACGACCCGACCTGCCTGGTGGTCGGCGAAGAGGCTGTCTACGCCGACCCGGCGCCGCTGCAGGCACTCCCCACCGCAGAGTTGGCCTGGGTGATCGATCCGGTGGACGGCACCCGCAACTTCGCCGACGGCAGTCCCGACTTCGCGGTGATGGTGGCCGAGGTACGCCGCGGCGTCACCACCCGCGGCTGGATCTGGCAGCCGATGCACGACCGGATGTACATCGCCGAACTCGGCGCCGGCGTCACCTGCAATGATCGGCGACTGGAGCCTCGATCCCCCTCCGAGCCGCTGGTCGGTGCTTTGCACGGCCGCTACGGACGGCCGCGGGGGGTGCTGCCTGAGAACGTCCGGCTGATTCGGCTCGCCGCTTGCTGCGGGGTCGACTACCCCGATGTTGTCGAGGCCCGGAAGGCCTTCGTCGGCTACTGGTCGATGCACCCCTGGGACCACCTGCCGGGCGCGTTGATGCTGGACGAGATGGGCGGCCGGGCCGCCACCATCGACGGCCGGCGGTATTCCGCCGGGGTCACCGGCCGCTTCCTGATCGGGGCCCAGACCCCCGAGGTCTGGCAGCTGGCAGCCGACCTGGCGAAGGACCAGTTCGCCCGCTGAGGTCCTTCGCCGATCGATGCCTTCTCGTTGGTCGAGCTTGTCGAGACCCCGCTGGCTGAGCTTGTCGAAACCCCTTGCCGGCGATCGCACGCCAAGGTCTCGACAAGCTCGACCACCGAAGAGTCAGCACGCCGAGGTCTCGACAAGCTCGACCACCGAAGAGTCAGCACGCCGAGGTCTCGACAAGCTCGACCAACGAAAATCGGCACGTCCCAGGCGACTTCAGCCGTCCAGGCGGTGCAGAGCGGTCACCGCCAGCACCAGCTCGCCCACGTCGTCCGAGGCGTCGCAGTCGACCACGGCGTCCAGCACCCAATCGCGGTTGTCGTCGGGGTCGCGGACGATCTGCCGGACGTCGCGGATGCGCGCCGTGGTGTCCTCCGGTGCGCCGGCCGGCAGGCCGCGCCGCTCGTCCCCGATCACCACGTAGGACGGCCCGCGGGCGTCGCCGTCGAGCAGCATGTCGTCGTGTTCGGCGTAGTAGTCCTCAAGTGCCGCGTCCCAGGCCGGGCGTTTCATCACGATCTCGCGCGCCGGTTCGGTGCGCTCGGACGCCCCTCTTTCCAGGCGGATCAGTGCTGCCAGATCATCGCGTGCACAGGCCGCCAGCCGGGCCCACAGGGCGTTGCGGATCAGCACCTCGAAGCTGCGGCCCTGCTTCGATAACGGACGCGGCGGCGCCGGCGCAGTGTGGTCGATCACGTCGCGGGGTGCGTGCTCGGGGTCCATCAGCGCCGTCCACTCGTCCAGCAGCGACGAGTCGGTCTGCCGGATCGTCTCGCCGAGCCAGTCGATGATGTCGTCCAGGCCAGGGCTGCGGTGGGGGTCGGGGACGGTGCGCTGCAGGGTGCGGTAGGCGTCGGTGAGGTAGCGCAGTACCAGCCCCTCGCTGCGGGCCACCTGGTAGCGGCCGATCAGGTCGGTGAAGCTCATCGCCTGCTCCCACATCTCACGGACCACCGACTTCGGATCCAGGGCGTCCGGCCGCAACCACGGGTGGGACTGCCGATAGGTCTCATAGGCCGCCTCGAGCAGGTCGGCCAACGGCTTCGGCCAGCTGATCGACTCGATGATCGCCATCCGCTCCTCGTACTCGACCCCCTCGGCCTTGAGCCGTCCGATCTCGTCGCCGCGGGCGGTGTTCTGCTGGGCGAACAGCAGCGTCATCGGCGGATCCAGCACCGACTCGACCACCGACAGCACATCGAGCGGATAGCTCTCGGCTTCCGGGTCGAGCAGATCCAGGGCGGCCAGCGCGAAGTGGGCCAGTGGCTGGTTGAGCGCGAAGTCGGCCGGCAGGTCGACGGTGAGCACGTAGCGGCGTCCGTGGGCGTCGGGGTGGTCGAGCCGGGTGACCACCCCGGAGCGCACCAGCGAGCGGACCAGCCGCAGCGCGCGGCGGACCAGCCGCAGCTGCGAGCGGCGGTCCTCGTGGTTGTCGGTGAGCAGCCGGCGCAGCACGACGAAGGCGTCCTCGTCGCGGCTGAGCACGTTGATCAGCATCGCGTTGTCGACCTTCATCCGGCTCATCAGGCGTTCCGGTTGCCCGGCGACCAGCCGGTCGAAGGTCTGTTCGCTCCACACCACGGTGCCCGCCGGCGGCTTCTTGAGTTGCGCGGTGGACCTGCGCTTGGCCAGCTTGGCTTCGCTCATCGCCGCGTTCTTGGCGGCCGCCTTCGCCTTGGCCCGTTCGTTGGCGATCACATGCTCGGGCGCTTGGACGACCACATAGCCGGACGTGTCGAAGCCCGCCCGGCCGGCGCGTCCGGCGATCTGCAGGAACTCCCGGGTGCGCAGCACCCGCTGCCGGGAGCCGTCGAATTTCGCCAGCCCGGTGAACAGCACGGTGCGGATGGGCACGTTGATGCCGACACCGAGGGTGTCCGTGCCGCAGATCACGCTGAGCCGGCCCTGTTGGGCGAGCTGCTCGACCAGTCGCCGGTATTTGGGCAGCATGCCCGCGTGGTGGACGCCGATGCCGGCTTTGAGCAGTTTGCTCAGCGTCTTGCCGAAGCCGGCGGCGAACCGGAAGTCGCGCAGCAGGTCGGCGTCGGTGTCGTTGACCGGACGCCGCGCGCGGGCGGCCTTCTTGGCGAAGCCGCCGCCCAGCAGCGACACCGCGTGCTCGACCGCGGCGGCCTGGGTGAAGTGGACGACGTAGACCGGCGTCTGGTGAGTCTCGACCAGCTCGTCGAGGGTTTCCTCCAACGGGGTCATGGCGTAGCGGAAGCTGAGCGGCACCGGACGTTCCGCCTCGGCGACGATCGCCACCTCAGCGCCGGTGCGGCGGGTCAGGTCGTCCGCGATGCCCGACATGTCGCCCAAAGTGGCCGACATCAGCAAGAACTGGACGCCGGTGAACTCGATCAGCGGCACCTGCCAGGCCCAGCCGCGGTCGGGCTCGCCGTAGTAGTGGAACTCGTCCATCACGACCAGGCCGACGTCGGCGTCCGTGCCTTCGCGGAGTGCGATGTTGGCCAGCACCTCGGCGGTGCAGGCGATGATCGGGGCGCCGGCGTTGACCGCGGCGTCCCCGGTCAGCATGCCGACGTTGTCGGCGCCGAAGATGGCGACCAGCTCGAAGAACTTCTCGCTGACCAGGGCTTTCACCGGTGCGGTGTAGAACGACACCCGGTCGGTGGAGAGCGCGGCATGGATCGCCGCCGTTGCCACCAGCGACTTCCCGGACCCGGTCGGCGTGGTCAGCACGACGTGTGAGCCGGCGAGCAGTTCGATGATCGCCTCGTCCTGATGCGGGTAGAGGCTGAGCCCCAGTCGCTCGACATACCCGGTGAACGACTCGTACAGAGCGTCAGCGGTGCCGTCGTCAGCCGGGTCGACCCGGAGCGGACGGAGCAGTCGGGTCGTATCCATAACCGTCCGAGTATCTCACTGGTGTCCGCAGGACCGGTTCCCGGTGACCACAGGGACGGCGATTCCGGGCACTTTCCGGTGTCCGCGGGACCCGTCCCGGTCAGAGCAGGCCGCGCTCCCGGGCCACCGCGACGGCCTCGCCGCGGCTGCCGACGCCGAGCTTGGCCAGGATGTTGGAGACGTGCACGCTGGCCGTCTTGGTCGAGATGAACAGCTGGTTGCCGATCTGGCCGTTGCTGCGTCCGAGGGCGAGCAGCGCCAGAATCTCCTGCTCGCGAGGGGTGAGGTCCTGCCCGGGGGCACGGCTGGTCGCGGTGGACGCGGTCAGGCCCGGAACTGCGGCCAGCAGCCGCCGCAGCGGCTCCGAGGGCAGCTCCGCGGCCGTCTTCTGGACCCGCTCGGCTTCGTGGCGGGCGGCGCCCGGATCGCCGGTGGCCACCAGCACCGCCGCGAGCCGGATCCGGCAACGGGCGGCCTGATAGGTGTTGCCCCAGCCGTCGAACGCGGCCCCCGCCGAACGCCAGGCCTCGACCAGGCGTCCGGCGTCCGACACCTGTCCGGCGAGCCAGTCCAGGTGCAGCAGTTCCGCGTCGAGCCGGCGCGCCCACGAGTCGCTTTCGACGCCGAGATGGCCGGCTGCGATGAGCGGCGCGGTCCGGTCGGTGAGCCGCCTGAGCGTCGCCACCAGGCGACGACGGACGTCGGGGTCGGACGGGTCGGCCTCGGCCAGGACGCCGGCCAGTACTGCCGCGATGCGCAGCTGGATCTGCTCGTGCGGGCTCCACTCCCGATCCATCTGGGCGAGAGCGCGCTCGACCAGCGGCGGGATGGCGTCCAGGTTGTTCTCACGTCCGAGCAACTCCATCTGCGCGATCATCGTCTGCAGCGCCACGAAGGTGTCGTCGGGCCAGTACGGTGCGACCGACTCGAAGATGCCCGGGTCGACCGCCCAGTCCCGGGCGGCCAGCAGGGCGAGCCGCTCGGCGAGGAAGATCGTATAACCGGGTTGCGGGAACGGTGGTCCCGGCGGGGTGAGCCGGCGCAGTGCCTCATCGAAGTCGCCGAGCAGATAGGCGATTCGGCCGCCGTGCATCCGGCTCATCGCCTCGAACACACCCCACGGCCGATTCAGCCGATCGGCGATCGCGGTCGCGGCGTCCATGTGGTCGCGTGCGGCGGGCAGGTTGCCGCGTTCCAGTTCGACCAGGCCCAGCCGGTAGTAGGCACGGACGTGGGTGGGATGGTCCATCGGACGGCTCCGCACGATGTCCAGCAGTCGGGCCTCCACCTGGGGCAGGTCGGCGTCCTGGGAATCCCAGGCGACCAGGATGGTCCGCAGGTCCGTTGCCAGGTCGGTGGCGTCCAGATCGTCGGCCAAGGCCAATGCCGCCTCGCTGGCGGCGAGTGCTTCGCGGTAGCGATCCAGGTCGGCCAGTACCTGCACCTGAGCCACCAGCGCCTGCAATCGGGTCCGGTCGTGCAGGCCCTCGGTGAGCCGGACGGCTTCGCCGGCCCGCTCCAGCAAGTCCGGCGGCTCGTTGTACACCCTGGCCAGAGCCACATAGGTGGCCAGCAGCCGGGCGCGCGCGGGCGTCCGCTCGTCACTGTGGCTGAGCCGGTCGGTGATCAGATGGACGCCGCGCCCGACATCTCCGCTGGCGGCCGCGGCAAGGGCCGCCTGGGTGGTCGCGTCGTCACGGCGCGCGTCGTCCTCGGCCATCCAGGTCAGCACCTGCTCGAATAAGCCGGACGCCTCCCGCAGGCCGCCCAGGGCCAGCGCCGCGTCGCCCGCGGCGATTCCGGCGGTGACCGCCGTGTCGGCATCGCCGCTCGCCGCTGCATGCCTGGCCAGATCGGACGCGGTGCCGAGTTCGGGGCGCGCTGCCAGGGCGGTCGCGAACGCCTTGTGCAGCCGCCGTCGCTGACCGGGAAGCAGGTCGTCGCGGATCGCCTCGGCGACCAGCGCGTGCCGGAATCCGTATGCGTCGTCGGCGTCGGTTTCCAGGGTCTGGTGATCGACGGCGGCAACAAGAGCGGCATCGAGTTCGTCGGGGGGCAGTTCGACGACCGCCTGCAGCAGGTCATGGCCGAGTCGGCGGCTCATCACCGCCGCCGCCTGCACCACCCGTTGGGCGGCCGGGTCCAGTTGCTCGAACCGGGCGCGCAGCACCCGGCCGAGGTCGGTGCCCAGCTCGTTGCCGCCCGCGATCAGTTCCTCGGCGAAGAAAGCGTTGCCGGCCGCTCGGTCGACGATGCCCGCGACCTGTGCGTCGTCGGCGTCGGTCAGCGACCGGACCAGGGTCCACATGTCGTCGGTGGGCAGCGGATCGAGGTGCACCCGCGTCACCTCGGACAGCCGCGCCCAGACGCCGAGCGTCGAATGCAACGGATGCCGCCGATGAAGGTCGTCGGCGCGATAGCTGACCACCAGGCCGACGGGTGCCGAGAAGCCGCGCGTCATCAGCAGCGTGAGCAGGTCGCGTGAGGAATGGTCGGCCCAGTGCACGTCCTCGATCACCACGAGGACGCCGTGCAGGCTCGCCACCCGGGTGAGAGCCGCATGGACCGCTTCGGCCAGCAGGCCCGGACCGGTGGAGGCCCGCACCCGGGTCCGCGACGGTGTGCCGGCGAGCAACTGGGCCAGTGCCGGATGGGTGACGGCCACCTCATCGATCACCTCGGGTGCGGCCGCGTGCAGGGTGCTGACCAGTTCCGCGAACGGCAGGTACGGCAGGTCGATGCCCGCTTCTGCCACGCAGTGCCCGACCGCGACCAGTCGTCCCTCCCGCTGGGCGTGTCCGACGACGTCCCGCAACAGCCGGGTCTTGCCGATTCCGGCGTCCCCGGACAGCACGACCACGCCGCCGCCACCCCCGGCCAGGCCGAGGGCGTCGACGACGAGGTCGAGTTCGTGGGTCCGCCCCACCATCGCCCGGACGTCGCGCATGGGGACGATTATTCCCATGGGAGGCGGGGCGAGGGGTAGCCCGCGGCCATCGTCACGCGGCCGACCTACCCTGCTCGCGGCGCCGGCGGACGTCACGCATGATCGCCAGGGACGAGCGCCAGCCACGCCGCTCGGGGTCACGGTCGTACGCTGCCAGCCGCTCTCTGGCCTCGATCTGGATCTGAAGTTCAGCAATCAGCGGATGCATGGTTCTCACCTCGTTCTGTTTCTCGGTGAGTCCAGATTCCGTCTCTGAGGTAGCCGGCGACATCGGCAGAGCGCCCATACTCGCCGCGGTCGGCTACCTCAGACGGGAGTCGCTGGAGCGGTCCGCACGCCTGAGGTAGGGCCAGCGCCGGACGACTACCTGAGCAGCTTGAGCTGGGTGCGGGGGAGTTTGCCTTCGGCGGCCAGTTGGGCGTAGGCGATCGGCAGGACGGCGGTGATGGTGTCGTCGTCGTAGGGCCACTCGCCGGCGGCCAGGGCGTCCTCAGCTCTCACGCCCTGGCCGATCAGGTGCTCCACCTGGCCGTAGACGGCCGAGATCTCGGCGCGCTGGGTGAACGCGAACACCCGGTCGACCGGGTCGCCATGGCCGGGGACCAGCAGAGTGTCCTCAGCGACCAGGCCGAGGATGCCGTCCACCGCAGCGGGCCAGTCCTTGAGGAAGCAGTCCGGGCCCATCGCCGGGGGAGCGGACTGTTCGAGCAGGTCGCCGGTGAAGATCAGCTGTGCGTCCGGGACGATGACGACCAGATCACCGGCGGTGTGGCCGCGTCCGAAATGGACGATCTCGACGTGACGGTCACCCAGGTCGACCATCCGGGCCAGCGCCAGCGGCTTGTTCGGGGGGCGCAGCTGATCCTGGGCGAAGCCCAGCCCGGCGGCCTCGTCAGCAGCGGTCGGGGCGTCCAGGGCGTCGATCAAGGTCTCATGACCGTAGCTGGCCAGGTCGTCGAACGCTGCCAGCCCGTAGTAGTGATCGAAGTGGGCATGCGTGACCACCGCGCCGAGCAGCGGGACGCCGTCCGCAACAACCTCGGCGGCGGCGCGAATCTCGGCGCCCTGAGTCGGCGACGAACCGGTGTCCACCACCAACGCACCCGTCGAACCCACGATCAGGCCGATGGTCACCCCGGCGGGCTCGGCGACGGCACGCCAGATGCCCGGACGGAGTTCCTGGAACGGAGTCAACGAGAACTGCACCGGCTCAGCCTATGCGTGGGCGGCACCCGGCCGCCGCATGGTCAGCCGGTCACCACGCGGATCAGCAGGGCCAGCAGCCCGATCAGCGGCAGCGTGCCTTGGACGAGTGCCGCGCGCAGCTTGGACCGGTCGTTGGTTACCAGCACGATTGCCGCGGCCAGCATCGAGCCGAGGCCGACGATCAGCAGGGTCAGCGAGACCGCCGGCCAGAGGAAGGTGGCGATTCCGGCGAACACCGTGATCGCCAGGAACAGGTTGTAGAAGCCCTGGTTGTAGGCCAGTTGCCGGGTCGCGGCTGCCTGCTCAGGGGTGGTGCCGAAGATCTTGCGGGTGCGATCGTCCTGCCAGCGGAACGACTCCAGCCGGAAGATGTAGAGGTGTAGCAGGGCGGCCAGAGCGGCGGCGCCCAGGGCAGTTAGGGTCACGGCAACCTCGCACCAGGTCTCGACGGCGATGCTTCAGGGTAGCCGTGCTCGTGGAGCGAAAGAACGGTCCCCGCCCTCGACCAGGTCGAGCATCGCCAGCGACCAGCGGTGTACGCCGTCCAGGTCGGCGGCGAACGCCGGGTTGACCTGCGCGGTCCCGGTGAACCACAGGTCGAAGGCGACTTGGCGCAGTGCGATGAAGTCGTCCAGCCGGGTGGTGTCGATGGCTCGGCGACTGCGGTAGCCGGCCAGCAGGGCATCGCGGAACTCCTGGTAGCCGGGGCCGTCGCGCAACTCCCACAAGGCGACCGCCAGGTCGTAGAGCCGGGGCCCGGTGCCACAGTCATCGAAGTCGATCAGCTTCACCCGTCCACCGGCGAACAGGGCATTGCCCAGATGGAGGTCGGCGTGGATCAGGCCTATGTCAGGTTCATCGTCCAGGACGCCCGTCATCCGCTTGGCGACGGCGTCGAAACGGCGCCGCAATTCGGTGGGCAGCAGCTCCCAGCATTGTCGGGCCGGGGTCTCGCCGTAGATCATCACGTCGCCGAAGAAGGCCGCGGCGTCCCAATGGATCCGGGTGAATCCGGCTGGCGGCGCCCACGAGTCGGCGTGGTTGTGCAAGGTCGCCATTGCCTCGCCCAGCAGCCTCAGCATCGCCGGACGGGGCGAGGACTCATGGATCCTGCCGTCCATCCAGCGCAGCACCGAACAGGTCCGGGTCCAGCCGTCGACGGACGCCGTCACCGTGTCGGAGCCGTCCCGGGCGGCGACCGGACGGGGCACCTCCAGCGTCGTGTCGGCTCGGATCGCCCGCAGCCAGGCCAGTTCGGACGCCACCGCGGCGGCGGTGTCGCTGCCGCGTCCGTGTCGTTGTGGCCGGTGCACCCGGACCAGGAACTCCTCCGCTGCGCTACGGAGCCGGAAGGTGGTGTTCTCGCCGTGGCTGACGAAGCTCAACCGGCCCGGCGACATCGGATACGTGCCGATTGCCGCGACGGCCACCTTGCGGAGGGCGATGAGTTGGGCGCGGCGGGAACGCATGAACCCAACTGTGCGCCGATCCGAACCCGTTCGCCAGAGTGCGACCGGGTGAATCGGGTTCCAGTGCCGACGCACGAATCGTCTAGACTGGCACTCGCTTATTGCGAGTGCCAACGCGATCCGGAATTCACGACGCGAGGAGGGCCATGCTGGACGACCGCAAGCTCTCCATCCTGCGCGCTATCGTCACCGACTACGTGTCCTCCCAGGAGCCGGTGGGTTCCCGCGCGCTGGTCGAACGGCACAACCTCGGCGTCTCGCCAGCCACCGTCCGCAACGACATGGCCGTCCTCGAAGAAGAGGGCTACATCACCCAGCCGCACACCAGCGCCGGGCGCATCCCGACCGACAAGGGTTACCGGCTGTTCGTCGACCGGCTGGCCGCGGTGAAGCCGTTGTCCCTGGCCGAGCGGCGGGCGATCCAGACCTTCATGGCCGGCGCCCTGGACGTCGACGACGTGGTGCGGCGCACCGTCCGGCTGCTCGCCCAGATCACCCAGCAGGTGGCGATCGTGCAGTACCCGGTGCTGTCCAGCGCCACCATCCGACTGATCGAGTTGCTGGCGCTCACTCCGGGACGCGGCCTGGTCATCGTGGTCAACTCCACCGGCCGGGTCGAGCAGCGTCCGATCGATCTGCTCGATGCCGGCGACGAGCAACTGTCCGACCTGCGCGGACGCCTCAACGTGTCCCTGGTCGGCTGCACGCCGTCCGCGGCCGTCGACCGGCTCACCACCATGCTGGACGACCTGCCGCCCGATCTGCGCCCGGTCGGCTCGGTGGTGATCGCGACCCTGCTGGAACTCACCACGTCCGACCCCGCCACCCGCGTCGTGGTCGGCGGGGTACCCAACCTGACCCGGTTCGGCGACCAGTTCGAGACCACCGTGAAGCCGGTGCTGGAGGCGCTGGAGGAACAAGTCGTGCTGCTGCGGTTGTTGGGTGAGGCTGGTGGGTCCAGCGAGGTCACCGTCCGCATCGGACACGAGAACCCGTACGAGCCGCTGCAGTCGACCTCGGTCGTGGCCAGCGCGTACAGTCACGGCGACGATGTCTGGGCGAGCATGGGAATCGTCGGCCCCACCCGGATGGACTATCCGACCACCATGGCCTCGGTACGGGCGGTCGCCCGCTACGTAGGCCGTTTCCTGGCAGAAGGATGATGTTGACCAAGGACTACTACGACGTCTTGGGCGTGTCCCGGGACGCAACCTCCGAGCAGATCAAGAAGGCTTACCGCAAGCTGGCGATGAAGTACCACCCGGACGTCGCCGACACCGCGGACGCCGCTGAGAAGTTCAAGGAGATCGGCGAAGCGTACGAGGTTCTGCACGACGCCAACAAGCGGGCCATGTACGACCGCGGCGTCGACCCGATGGCGTCCGGTGGCGGCTTTCCGGGCGGCGGCTTCGGCTTCCCAGGCGGCGGTGGCGGTGCGGCCGGCTTCGACTTCACCAACCTGGTGGACGCCATGTTCGGTCAAGCGGGTGCCCGCGGGCCGCGTTCGCGGGTGCGCCGCGGTCAGGACGCCCTCGTCCGACTCTCACTGACGCTCGCCGAGGCGGCCTTCGGCGTCACCAAGCCGGTGCGCGTCGAGACCGCCGTGATCTGCAGCACCTGCAACGGTTCGGGTGCGAAGGACGGCTCCGAGCCGGTCACCTGCACCACCTGCCACGGCCAGGGCGACATCACCCAGATCCAGCGCTCCTTCCTCGGCGACATCCGCACCACCCAGCCCTGCCCGGTCTGCCGCGGCTACGGCACCACGATTCCCAACCCCTGCGGGGAATGCTCGGGTGAGGGCCGCGTCCGGTCGCAGCGCACCATCAACGTGAAGATCCCCGCGGGCGTGAACGCCGGCAACCGGATCCACCTGGAACACCAGGGCGAGGTCGGCCCCGGCGGCGGCCCCGCCGGCGACCTGTACGTCGAGCTGAGCGTCGAACCGCACGACACGTTCAAGCGCAACGGCGACGACCTCGAAATGGTGATCAAGGTGCCGATGACGGCGGCGGCGCTGGGTACCGAGGTGACCCTGCCGACGCTGGAGGCCGAGCGCGACGACTTGGACGCCGAGGCGGGCACCGTCCGGCTGTCCGTGCCGAGTGGCACCCAGTCGGGAACCCGGATCCCGATCGCCGGACGCGGCGTGCCGCGGCTGCGGGGTGCCGGACGTGGCGACCTCGGGGTTACGCTGCTCGTGCAGACCCCCAGCAAGCTCGACGAACACCAGCGGAACCTGCTGCGGCAGTTGGCCGAGGCGCGCGGCGAGGCCGGTGCCGAGATCGCTGTGGAGAAGCATCACAAGGGTGTTTTCGGCTGGCTGAAGGACGCATTCACACAATGACCGAAGCATTGTTCCTGGCAGATCTGGACTCTCCGGCGGTCGGCGACACGGTCGCCGTCACCGGTGACGAGGGCCGGCACGCCGCCATCGTGCGCCGGATCCGCAAGGGCGAGGTGGTGCTGGTCAGCGACGGCATCGGCAACGCGATCAAGGGCCCGGTGCTGACCGCCGACGTCAACGGACTGACCGTTGAGGTGGCGCAGGTGCTGGCCGATCCGGCCCGCCCGCTGCGGTTCACCGTCGTGCAGGCGCTGGTCAAGGGCGACCGGACGGAGCTCGCCCTGGAGATGCTGACCGAGTTGGGCGTCGACGAGATCGTGCCCTGGCAGGCGTCCCGTTCGGTCGTGAAGTGGGCCCCGGACCGGGTCGAGCGGGCGCTGGCGCGCTGGCGCAACATCGTCCGTGAGGCCACCAAGCAGTCACGCCGCTTCCGAGTGCCACGGGTCAGTCCGCCGCTGACCACCGCCGAGTTGGCGCTGCGGATCCCCGAGCCCACACTTACGCTGGTGCTGCACGAGGGCGCGGACGCCTGGCCGTCGGTGGCCGACCTGCCGGCCGAGGGCGAGGTAATGATCATCGTCGGACCCGAGGGTGGCCTGACCGCGGAGGAACTGGCGCTGTTCGCCGAGGCAGGTGGGCGTCCGACCCTGATCGCGGACGCGGTGCTGCGGACATCCACTGCGGGTGTCGTGGCGTTGGCGCAGCTGCAAGCGCTGACGCGTGCGTGAGTCCTTGCGTGCGGCTTCAGGCGTGAGTCTGTTGCCAACTTCCTGCATGAACTCGTTGCCATCTTCGGGTGCGGATCCGCTGCCCTCTCGGGGTGCGAGTCTGTTGCCGCGGACCGGGAGGGGAGCCCGAGCCGCCCACCTACAGATCCGCCTCGCAAGCTCGGCAGATCTTCCGGACGCCCACCCACCTGCCTCGAGCTCCCCTCCCGGCCCGCTTCAGGGTTGCGATTCGTCGTGGTGGGGGTTGGTGAGTTCGCGTCTGTCTCTCGGTGGTGAGTCGTCGTGGTGGGGGTTGGTGAGTTCGCGTCTGTCTCTCGGTGGTGAGTCGTCGTGGTGGGGGTTGGTGAGTTCGCGTCTGCCTCTTGGTGACCATTCGTCGTGGCAGCGGCCGGCGATGCTTGGGGGAGCGCAGGTCAACTCGGGTCTTCGCTGGTTGAGCTTGTCGAAACCCCTTGTCACGACGGCTGTGACAGGCGCTGATCAGCGCTTGCCCAGTCCCAGTGTCGGTGCGCACTCAGGGTCGGAGGCGGTCGCATGACAGGGGCATTCTCGTTCCGTGTCGGCAGTGTTCTGCCCAACGGGAAGGGGCGATCTGGGGTGATCGACACTCCCCACGGGACGATCCGGACGCCGGCGTTCGTCGCGGTCGGCACCAAGGCAACGGTCAAGGCGGTGCTGCCCGAGGCGGTCGCCGAACTCGGTGCGCAAGCGGTGCTGGCCAACGCCTACCACCTGTTCCTGCAGCCCGGCTCCGACATTGTGGACGCCGCCGGCGGACTGGGCGCGTTCATGAACTGGCCCGGCCCGACTTTCACCGACTCGGGCGGTTTCCAGGTGATGAGCCTGGGTGCCGGGTTCAAGAAGGTGCTGGCCATGGACACCGTCGGGCTGGCCGACGACGACGTGATCGCCGAGGGCAAGACCCGGCTGGCGCACGTCGACGACGACGGCGTCACCTTCACCAGTCACCTCAACGGCGACCGGCACCGGTTCACCCCCGAGATCAGCATGCGCATCCAGCACGAACTGGGCGCCGACATCATGTTCGCCTTCGACGAGTTGACCACGCTGATGAACACCCGCGGCTACCAGGAGCAGTCGGTGGAGCGCACGCACGCGTGGGCCGTCCGCTGTCTGGCGGCGCATGCCGAGCTCACCGAGCAACGTGCCGACAAGCCGTACCAGGCGCTGTTCGCCGTGGTGCAGGGCGCCCAGTACGAGGATCTGCGGCGGCAGGCCGCCCGCGATCTGGCCGAACTGGACGTCGACGGGCAGTCGTTCGACGGGTTCGGCATCGGCGGTGCGCTGGAGAAGGAGAACCTCGGCACCATCGTCGGCTGGGTGACCGACGAACTGCCCTCCGACAAGCCGCGACACCTGCTCGGCATCTCCGAGCCGGACGACTTCTTCGCCGCCATTGCCGCCGGCGCCGACACCTTCGACTGCGTGATGCCGTCCCGGGTCGCGCGCAACGCCGCGCTCTACACCGGCGACGGCCGGTTCAACGTCAACACCGCCAAGCACCGCCGGGCTTTCGAGCCGATCGAGGACGGCTGCGACTGCTACACCTGCGCGCACTACACCCGGGCCTACCTGCACCACCTGTTCAAGGCCAAGGAAATGCTGGCCTCAACCCTGGCCACCATCCACAACGAGCGGTTCACCGTCCGGCTGGTCGACGACATCCGGGCCTCCATCGAGGCCGGTGACTTCGACGCCTTCCGGGAGGAGTTCCTCGGCCGCTTCTATGCCGGACGCCGCTGACGCCGTCCCCCACCGAGGTTGTCGACGCAACAATTGGGAAGGGTGCTCGTCAGCTGGCGACCGATTCCTGGACGTCTAAGGCGGACAAGGCGTACCGACCTCAGAATCGGTCGCGATCTGACGACGACTTCGCCTTTCACCCACGCCAGGGCTGCGCTCTCCAACCACGCCGGGGCGGAGCTCTGCCACCACGCAGGGACCGACGCCTGGGGTGGGACGCTTGATAATCTGACGCAGGCGCGCGGACGCGCCTCGATCCGGGAGCACAGGGGGATATCTCATGCCACACGTGGCTGTCGGTGTAGCCACCGACGTGGGTCGCGTGCGGGCGGTGAACGAGGACTCATCCCTGGTCGGTGAACGGGTCTGGGTGGTGGCCGACGGGATGGGCGGCCACGCGGCAGGCGATGTCGCGAGCCGGCTGGCGGTGGAGTCGCTGCGCGAACTCGATACTGTGGACGAACTCCGTCCAGCGCTGTTGAACGTGGCGGTGGCAAGGGCGAACGCGGTCGTCGTCCGGCACGGAATGCTGCATCCGACGGTGCGCGGCCTGGGTACCACGGTGACCGGCTTGGCCGAGGTGATCGTGGGCGGCGTGCCGCACTGGGCGGTGTTCAACGTCGGAGACTCGCGGGTCTACCGGTATGCGGACGGCGAACTGCACCAGATCAGCGTCGACCACTCCGAGGTGGAGGAACTGGTCGCCGCGGGGCTGATCACGGCCGAACAGGCGCGGGAGCATCCCGCTCGGCACATCATCACCCGCTCCGTCGGCATGCGGCCGGCGCCTTTGGTCGACGTGTGGGTGCTGCCCCAGGTCCCCGGCGAACGCTTCCTGCTCTGCTCCGACGGGTTGACCTCCGAGTTGGACGACGACCAGATCGCCCGCGTGCTGGCGGCCCATGCCGACGCCACCGAGGTGGCCGAGGCGTTGGTCGAGGCGGTGCTGGCGACACCGGCGCGCGACAATGTGACGGTGGTGGTGGTTGACGTCCAGGGCGACGATGGAGCAGACGCCGCGATGACGGCGCCGCAGAACCGGATGGAGAGTGCTGATGAATGAGCCGGCGTATTCGTACTCGCCGGGCGGGGCGCTCGCCGTGTGCGGTGCGCGAGTGGCCGCGCTGATCGACCTGCCGCCCGACGCCGGTCTGGTACCGGGACTCTACGACCTGGTCGGTGATTCCGGCGCCGGTCTGGACGAGGTGCTGGAACTCCTGGTCAGCCCGGGCCTGCGGGCCGTGGAGCATTTCGCGCTCGCCGAATACACCGACGAGGGGCTGCGGACCGTGGTCCGGGGTCGCTACCGCACGCAGGCCGGCGGTCACACCGTCGAGGGACGCGGGCTGTGGGCCGATCGGATCCTGGAAGCGGACGGCTACTTGCTGCTCGACCCCGACGCGCCGGATGCCGCGGTACTGCCGCTGACCACCGGAGGCGTGGTGCTGGCCGGATGCCTGCACCGGCTCGGACACAGCGCTGCCGGACGCGCCGAAGCGCCGGCGATCCATGCGCCGTCCGAGCCGCCGCCGATCCAGGCGCCGTCCGAATCGCCGGGGAACCTGGCTGCGGCACAGTCGTTCGCCGTCCCAGCGCCAGCAGCAGTCGCCTCGAGCGCCCGGTCCGTCGTCCGGCCCGACGCGCCGACGACGGTGGAATCGCATGGTGCGAGCGCGGCATCCGGGGACGCGGGTATCCCCAGTTCAGCACCGGGGCCCGGGCACACCATGCCGATGCCGTTCACGAACGCGTTCGACGACCTGTCGGCGCCGCCCGCATCCCCGGCGGAACGTCCGTCGTTCGGCCGGCTGGTCCTCTCCAACGGCGACACCGTGGTGCTCGACCGGGGTTGCATCCTCGGGCGCAATCCGCGGGTGCCGTCCGGCTACTCCGGCGAACCACCGAACCTGGTCAAGCTGATCGATCCCGACAAGGACATCTCCGGCCAGCATCTCGAGGTGCGCCCAGAGAACGGACGGGTCGCGGTGCGCGACCTGGGCTCGACCAACGGCACCCAGGTGGTGCCGCAGGGAGGACACCCGGTGGCCCTCCGGCCCAAGCATCCGGTGGCCATCGAGCCCGGCACCACAGTGATCCTGGCCGGCGTGTTCAGCCTCACCTACGAAGTGACCGACGGACCGTGAGTTGATCCGGTGACCGAACGACCCGCCCCCCGCTCTATCAACGGTGGTGGGGCGGCCAGGACGCAGGTGTACATTCGTCGGGTATGACGACTCCGGCGCAGCCTAAGGCCCACGGACTGGCCGGCCGTCAAGGGCTGTTCGTCACGTTCGGCGTCCTGGCGGGGCTGTTCGCTACGGACTTCTGGCCGCTGCACGGCCTGGTGCTGGGCGTCGCCGCGCTGGTGGCGGTCATCGCGTCCTTCGTCACCAAGCGGCTGCCGTCGTGGCTGGTATGGCTCAGCCAGGGTGTGGTGATCGGTGTGGTGTTGTACTTCCTGCTCGCCCTGTTTGCCACGATGAATCCGACTCCCGCAAGCGGTTCCGGCACCAGCGGCCCCTGACTCGGCCCAGGTCATCCACGGTCTCGACAAGCTCGACCAACGAAAAGTCAGCGCTCCCTTTCGTCGGATCTGGACAGGCTCCACCGGCGAGAAGTCAGTGGCCGACCGGCACGGCGATCCTCTCGCGCCTACGGATCCAGGCGATCACCCGGTAGGTGACCGGGAGGAACAACACCTCGACCAACACCTTGTAGATGAAACCGACCAGGGTGTAGTTCATCAGGGTCGGCCAGTCCAGGCTGCCGCCGCCCAGGAAGGCGCCGAGCGGGCCGAACGCGATCAGGCAGAACACCAGCGTGTCGGCGAACTCGCCGACCACGGTCGAGCCGACCAGCCGGACCCAGAGCCGTCCCGGACCGAACCGGTCCCGGATCCAGACCAGCACCACGGCGTTCAGGAACTGCCCGGCCAGATACCCGGCCAGGCTGGCCAGCACGATCCGCGGCACGAAGCCCAGCACCGCGTTCCAGGCGTCGTTGTTCGGCCAGTCGGACGCCGGGGGCGCAGCCGCGACCACCGCGAAGGTGACCGACATCAGCGCGGCCAGCACGAACCCCGTCCAGATCGCCCGGCGCGCCTTCGCCAGCCCGTACACCTCGGCCAGCACGTCGCCGAGCACGTAGGTGAGCGGGAACAGGAACGCGCCGCCGTCGGTGATGATCGGCAGCACCGGGAAGCCGCCGACCTCGACCGACGGGCCGAACTCGATCAGTTTGGTGGCCGATACGTTCGAGATCAGCAGCAAACCGCAGAACGCGGCCAGGACCAGGTCGTAGGTCGGGCGTCGGGTGGCGTGCGGCTCGGTCACGGGCAGGAAGCCTACAGCGGACGGCCGACACGAATCTGCACCGGTTGCCCGTTGTCCTCGCCCCACCGTGAGGAGAGGTGGCAGGCTAGGCCTATGACCGACTTCGACCCGACGATGCCCGACGAGTCCGAGCAACTCGACCAGTTGCAGGCCGACGATTCGCTGATCGACCGTGGGGTCGCTGACGTGCTCGACGAGGGCTACGTCTCCCCGGAGAAGTGGTCACCGGCTCAGGGGTACGGCAATACGCGGGCCGAGATGCGGCACCGAGAGACCCTCGACCAGCGGCTCGCCCAGGAGGAACCGGACGTGGCGCCGAGCGAGGGCACCTGGAAGGACGACCCGGACGAGCGGCGCCAGGTCGGCAAGCGCCGTGCGGGTCGGCTGGTCGACGCCGACGGCGGTGTGGGGGAGAGCGACCGGGAAGCCGAAAGCATCGGGCACGACGTCGGCTTCGCCGGTGGTGCCGCCAGCGCGGAAGAGGCCGCGATGCACATCATCGACGACTACGAGGACGATGACGACGACAACTGAGCTGTATCCGAGCGTCGAGCCCCGCCTGACCGGCCACCTCGAGGTCGGTGACGGGCACAGCCTGTACTGGGAGGAGTCCGGGAATCCGGACGGCAAGCCGGTGGTCTTCGTGCACGGTGGTCCCGGGGGCGGCAGTACGCCGTTGCACCGGCGGTTCTTCGATCCGGCCCGCTACCGGATCGTGCTCTACGACCAGCGCGGTTGTGGGCGCAGCACCCCGCATGCCAGCGCACCGGACGCCGACCTGACCAGCAACACCACCTGGCACCTGGTCGCCGACCTGGAACGGCTGCGGACGGCCCGCGGCATCGACCGCTGGCAGGTATTCGGCGGCTCCTGGGGTAGCGCGCTGGCGCTCGCCTACGCGCAGACCCATCCGGACGCGGTCACCGAACTGGTGCTCCGCGGCATCTTCACGCTGCGCCGCAGCGAACTCGACTGGTACTACAACGGCGGTGCCGCGCACCTGGCCCCGCAGTGGTGGGAGAGCTTCGAGGCGCCGCTGGTCCGCGCGTTCGGGGCGCTGCCGTCCGACTTCGACCGGATCGCCGGGTATCACCGGCTGCTGTTCGACCCTGATCCGGCGGTGCACCGTCCGGCCGGGGTGGCTTGGACCACCTGGGAGGCGGCAACGTCCACCCTGGAGTTCTCCCAGGCACTGGTCGACGACTTCTCCGACCCCGATTTCGCGCTCGCCTTCGCCCGGATCGAGAACCACTACTTCGTCAACGCAGGCTGGTTCGACGAGGGCCAGCTGATCGCCCGAGCGGACGCCGTCCGCACCATTCCGGCGGTGATCGTCCAAGGCCGCTACGACCTTCCCTGCCCGGCGGTGACCGCCTGGGATCTGCATCGGGCCTGGCCGGAGGCGGATTTCCGGCTGGTGCAGGCCGGCCACGCCGCCACCGAACCGGCGATCGCCGCCGAACTGGTCGCGGCCACGGACGCCTTCGCCGACCGCTGACCCCTCGCCGGACCAGTCACGGGCTCGGGATTGCGGAATCCTCCCTCCGGGTGTGGTGCCTGTCGCGGCGCTGACTAGCCTCGATGGCACCGTGCGAAGGAGATTCCGATGCCCAATGATCCCCACAACGGCGGCGACATCGCCTCCGGCTACGGCGACTCGACGGTGACCGGTCCGGTCTCCGACGAGAAGGCCGAGCAGATGAAACGACGCAGCGCCGAACAGGACTCGTCCGACCCGCCGACCGAGTCCACCGAGCAGGATCAGGCCACCAACGAACAGGACCTCACCCTCGACTGACCCGGGGACGGCTCTTCCGGTCACCGGGGCCGTTCTTACGGTCACGGGGACCCGCTTCTTGGGTCACTGGGGAGGGTCCCTGGTCACCGGGACGGTTCTTTCGGTCACCGGGGTCCTCGGTAGCCTGCTGCGGTGACCCCGAGCGCCGCCACCCAGATCGGAACACCCACTGCCGAACTCCGCCGGGCCAGGCTGGCGGTGTCGGTGCTCTTCATGATGGCCGGGACGGTGATGGGCGGCTGGGCCGGACGCATCCCGTCGGTGCGCGACCAACTCGGCGTCTCGGACGGCGAGTGGGGGCTGATCGTGCTGGCAGCGCCGATCGGTGTGCTGCTGTCGCTGCTGATGCTGGCCCGGCTGATCACTCGCACCGGGTCGCGGACGCCGTCCGTGATCGGAGCGGCGGGCATGCTGGCGTTCGCGCCGGTGGCGGCACTGTCCAGCACACCGTTCGCGCTGATCGTCTGCCTGCTGGTGTTCGGACTGGCCCAGGGTCTGTTGTACGGGCCGATGAACGCGCTCGCCGTGGAGGTCGAGCAGGGCTACGGCCGCAGCATCCTGTCGTCGTTCCACTTCTGGTACAGCGGAGGGCAGTTCCTCGGCGGACTGATCGGGGTGCTGGCCGGTGTGTTGTGGCTGGCGCCATCGATCCAGTTGGCGGGGTCCAGCCTGCTGCTCGCGGGGCTGTTCCTGGCGACCCTGCGGTTCCTGCCCGACACTCGTCGGGGTGCCCCCGAGGTGCCGGAGTTGCACGAGCCGCTGACCACGCTGCCGGAGCAGGCGCCGTCCGCTCGTAGTTGGACGCCGCAACTGGTCCTGCTCGCCGCGATCGGCTTCCTGTCCTCGATCAACGAGGGCGGCGCGGTGCAATGGAGCGCGCTCTACGCGGTCTCGCTGGGCGGCGGCATCGCGGTCGGCTCGGTCACGCTGGTCTGCTACTCGCTGGCGATCGCAGCCGTCCGGCTGGTCGGCGACCGGATCATCGAGGCGGTCGGACGGCGCCGCTTCCTGCAACTGTCGGCGTCCGTCTCGGTGCTCGGCATGGGCATCGGCCTGCTCGTCGGAACCATTCCGGCCGCCATCGTCGGGTTCGCCTGCGTCGGCATCGGCAGCGGCTGCATCGTGCCGGTGGTGATGACGCTGGCCGGGAATCAGCCGAGCGTGCCCTCGGCCAAGGCGGTCGCGCTGATCAGCCTGGGCGAGTGGCCGGCGTTCCTGCTCGGGCCGCCTGTGATCGGTGGCCTGGCCGAACTGTTCGGTCTTCGCGGCGCGCTCGGCGTGATCGTGGTCGGCGCCGCGGCGATCATCGTGCTGGCAACCTTCGTCCGTGAGCGGACGGTCGCCGCGACGCGCTGAGGTACCCGCCGACCTTTGTCGGTCAGGGCATTTCGACGATGTAGTCCGCCCGGTCCCGACTGGCTGCCACCCGGAGTGCGTTCGCCTCGTCCACGGTGTGCACCCACTGCTCGGCGTGCTCGGGGTTGTCGCCGTGCCCGAGCCGGCGATGGACCAACCGCCGCCGCCGCTCGACGTCGTCCACCTGCAGGTACCAGACCTCGTCCAGCTCCGATCGGACGGCGCCCCAGCCGTTCTCGTCGAACAACAGGTAGTTGCCCTCGGTGACGACCAGCGGCACCTCTGGTTCGATCAGCACGGCGCTGCCGATCGACTCCTCCAGGTCGCGGTCGAACAGCGGCGCGTACAGCGGGTGGTCCTGCCGTCGCAGCCGGCGCAGCAGGGTGACATAGCCGTCCACGTCGAAGGTGTCGGGGGCTCCCTTGCGATCACGGCGTCCGAGCCGGATCAGTTCGGCGTTCGCCAGGTGGAAGCCGTCCATGCCGGCGACGATCATCCGCGCGCCGACCCTCTCGGCCAGCACTGCCGAGAGGGTGGACTTCCCCGCTCCGGGCGGTCCGACCAACCCCAGTACACGGCGCTCACCCGAGGCGGCAAGCTCGGACGCCCGGTCAACTGCGTGGGCGAGGGTCAGGGACGGCGGGGTGCTCGACATGGGGCAAGCATGGCCCATGCGTGCCGATCCGTCCGACGCGCTGCCCCCACATCTCAAGCGCGCGCCGAACTACTGTGGCCTCCCTGAATTCGGCGAGTCCTGAATAGTTCGGCGAGCGGTGGGCGGCGGGGGCTGATCACGACCGGCTGAATCCACGCCGGCGAGGATCTGTCGGGGTGGCGGGCTAGGATTCCTTCGTCCGATTCGAGGAGGAAGATGCGAAACGCCGACAGTGAACCGTCGGAGCCCACCGGAGTGCGCCGGATCACCGTCCCAGCGTCGGTCGACATGGTGAACGTGCTGGGCCCGCGTGACGAGTTCCTGGGCATCCTTGAGCGCGAGCTCTCGGCGGACGTCCACGTCCGGGGCAACGAGGTCACCTTCACCGGCGACCCGGGCGATGTGATCGTCGCCTCCGAGGTGCTCACGGAACTCATCACCATCGTCCGTACCGGTCAGGGACTGACCGCCGACGCCGTCGAACGGGTGGTGGGAATGACCGCCCAGCAAGCAGAGACGCTGCGCCCGGCCGAGGTGCTGACCCAGAACATCCTGTCCAGCCGGGGCCGCACCATCCGGCCCAAGACTCTCAACCAGAAGCGCTACGTGGACGCCATCGATGCCCACACGGTGGTGTTCGGCATCGGTCCGGCCGGCACCGGCAAGACCTACCTGGCGATGGCGAAGGCCGTCCAGGCGCTGCAGGCCAAAGAGGTGAACCGGATCATCCTGACCCGGCCGGCGATCGAGGCCGGTGAACGGCTCGGCTTCCTGCCCGGCACCCTCACCGACAAGATCGACCCCTACCTGCGCCCGCTCTACGATGCGCTGCACGACATGGTCGACCCCGAGTCGGTGCCCCGGCTGCTGACCGCCGGCACCATTGAGGTGGCGCCCCTGGCGTACATGCGTGGGCGGAGTCTTAACGACGCGTTCATCATTCTCGACGAGGCTCAGAACACCTCGATGGAGCAGATGAAGATGTTCCTGACCCGGCTCGGCTTCGGTTCGAAGATCGTGGTCACCGGCGACGTCACCCAGATCGACCTGCCTACCGGCACCCGCTCGGGGCTGCAGATGGTGCAGGGCATCCTGGACGGCGTCGACGACATCGCGTTCTGCCGGCTGACCAATCACGACGTGGTGCGGCACAAGCTGGTCGGCCGGATCGTTGCCGCCTACGACCGGTTCGAATCCACCCAGCAGCCGTCCCCCGAGAAGCGCAGGGAGCGCCGATGACCGTCGAGATCAACAACGAGTCCGGCGTCGAGATCGACGAGCAGCGGCTGGTGGCGTTGGCGATCTTCGCCATGGACAGCCTGCGCATCCACCCGCAGGCCGAACTGTCCATCCTGCTGGTCGACACGGACACCATGGCCGCCTACCACGAGAAGTACATGGACGAGCCCGGCCCGACCGACGTGCTCAGCTTCCCGATGGACGAACTGCGCCCGCCCAAGGACGGCGACGAGCCACCGCTCGGCATGCTCGGCGACATCGTGCTGTGCCCTGAGGTGACCGCTGCGCAGGCGTCCGCGTCGAACCGGACGGCCGAGCAGGAAGCCGACTACCTGCTGATCCACGGGCTGCTGCACCTGCTCGGCTACGACCATGCCGAACCGGAGGAGAAGCAGGTGATGTTCGGCCTGAATGACCGGATCATCGCCGCCTGGGCGCCCACACGCGGCTGACCGGACGACCGTCCGTCATCCCGGTGGACGCCGGGATCTCCGAACAGCACGAGCCGGTCCGTTCGCGGACGTGTCCGGAATGGACGATGATCGACGCCATGCAGACCCGTACCCGGCTGACTTTCGCGGAGTTGCCCGGCCACCTCCACGAGTGGGTCGAGGGGGTTCTCGGTGCGCCGGTCGTCCGCACCGAGCCGGCTTCCGGCGGCTATTCACCCGGCGTGGCCGAGGCGCTCTTCACGGCGGACGGCTCGGCGGTGTTCCTCAAAGCAGGACACCCGAGCCGCAACCCCGATTCGCCCGCCTTGCTGCGCTCCGAACTGCGGACGCTGCGGGGCATGCCGTCCGGACTGCCGATCGCCGAACTGATCGACGCGCTCGAAGAGGGTCCGGACGGCTGGGTTGCGCTCGCGCTGGAACACGTGCCCGGACGTCAGGCACCGTTGCCCTGGACGAATGCCACGATCGAGGCCGTGCTGGCTAGCTTGGCCGACCTGCGTGGTCCCCTCACGCCCGCGCCGCCGGGGCAGTGGGACCAGGCGGCTGACGCGCTACGCGACATGTTCAGCCATTGGCCGCAACTTGCGGATGCCGACCTGGACCCCTGGCTGGCCGAGCGGCGGCACGCACTCGCCACAGCGGCGGACGAAGCCCTGGCCGAGTTGGCCGGGGACACCCTGGTGCACCTCGACCTGCGCGCCGACAACCTGATGCTGCGCACCGACGGCCGGCTGATCGTCGTCGACTGGGCCTGGGCCGTGCGCGGGCCGGCCTGGCTCGACCCGGCACTGCTCGTGATCGAGTTCATCTCCAGTGCCGCACCGGACGTGGACGCGGACGCCTGGATCGCACGGATCGCGGACGACTACGACATCAACACTGACCTGATCGTGCAGGTACTGGTCGGCATCCTCAGCTACTTCGAGCACGCTGGACGGCAGCCCGATCCGCCCGGTCTGCCCACCGTGCGGGAGTTTCAACGGTTCCAGGCCACCGCACTGCGAGGCTGGCTGCAGCGTTCCCCGCACGCCTCCGCCCTGCAAGCCGCCACCCGCTGAGATCGACCTTGCGCTCACCGAGCCTTCGGGGCTCGCTCGGCTCCGGCGAGCCCCGAAATGCCCGGTGAGGGGGAGGTCGATCGGTCCGTGATCAGGAGGCGGGGTTCTCCGAGTCCGACGACAGCACCTTCTTCCACGCGCCCTCATAGATGAGGGGCTCGTAGCCGATGGCCTCGTTGATGTCGAGCATCGGCCGGTTCTCTTCGGCGTTGTAGGTGATCGCCCGCGGCGACTCCGGAGCGACCTCTCGCCAGGAGAGCAGCCCGGCGCACTTGACCAGCAGACCGAGCCGGTGACCGCGGTGCTCGGTGAGCACCAGGGTGTCCTCCTGATGAGTGGCGCGGGTGCGGTCGCTCCCGATCACTAGCTCGTTGAAGCCGCACAGCTCGCCGGTGGCGATGTGCTGGGCGGCGGTCACCTGCAGGGTCTGGCCACCATCGACGTACCGGGAGTCGTGCAGAGCGATCCGGGCCGCGTCCCAGGCCTCCTCGTCGATCTCGAGGTCGGCCGCGGGAGCGTCGGTCGACATCCGGGACTTCATCCACGCATAGCCCGCTACGAACTCCTCCGGCGTCGGCAGCACCCACTGCACCACTCGGTAGTCGGTGGACGCGCGGCGTGCCTCGGCGAGCAGGCGCTCGATCTCGTCGAAGGGGGCCTGCAGGTCGAGGCGGCTGCAGCGCTCGATCTGCTCCAGCGTGTAGCCGTTCCGGAGGAAGAACCGAGCGGCATGGTCGTGTGGGATCGATCCGAACCCGGTGGGCGGCTCGAGCCGGTCGCCGGGGGCGTCCGGGTGCTGTGCCCAGGACTGCAGCACGCTCCGGCCGTGATCCCGGGCGGTCTGTTCGACCAACTGGTAGGCCGCGGGGCCGATGCCCCGGCGCCACACCTCGGGTAGCAACTCGATCAGCCAGTAGGCGGTGCGTGAGCCGGTTTCGAGCGGGATGTCGACCCCGATCCGGCCGACGACGGTGCCGTTCAGCACGGCGAGCCACATGTGTTGCACCGTGTACTCGTCGGGCAGATAGTGCGGCAGCAGTGATTCCGGAGCGTGGTAATCGTCGTCGTGCCCGCTGATCGCTCGGTACACCCGGTTGCGGACTTCGGTCATGGTGATGAAATCGGCTGCGTCCGGTGCGTCGATGGACGCCGGAATGATCAGTGGGCGGAACATGAGCCCGTTGACGGTCGTGCGAATTTCGGCAGTGATGGTCATGGTGGTTCTCTTTCGGTTTCACGCTCGCCGTCGGCGGCGAGGTTCTCCACGGTTGTGCGGTGGGCTCGACTGAGCTTGTGAATGCGTGTTGCTGCGAAGCCGCGCGGGCGGTGGTGGAGGCTGTCCTCCGTCAGAACAGGAGGACGGCGTCGGGCCGCAATTGGGCAGACTTCTCCCTTGAAGGGCTCAGCTGTCGGTGTGCCCGGGCCCGTTCTGCTGCATCGCGAAGGCGTCGGTCACCACGAAAGTGACCGCAGGATCGAGTGCGGTGAGCGTGAATGCGTGCCTATTCATCATCGGGTGACCTCCTCTCACATGAGAACTACAGAGAACGGTACGTCCGGACGCCGCGGTCGGTCAATGGTTCGCGCGGGTTCTCCGCGTTGCGTGGCCTGGCGGCGTGACCCGAGAAGCGAGTGCTATCTCGGGAGCCGGGGTCTTTCGCAGACTGGCCCACAGCACGCCGCCGATCACCAGGGCGCCGCCGAGCAATTCGAGCGGCTGGGGAGTTTCGCCCAGTACCAACCAGGCCGTGGTCAGCCCGGACACTGGCACCAGCATCGAGAACGGTGCCACCCGTCCGGCCGGATGGCGGCTCATCAGCCAGACCCACACCCCGGAGCCCAGCACGGTGCCGATCAGCACGGTGTAGCCGAGCCCGATCCACGCCGGCACCGCCGCCGCGGTCAGTGAGGTGGCCAGTGACGACGCGATCCGATCGGGGCCTTCGAAGGCCAGCGAGAGGGCAAGCATCGGCAGCGGCGGCACCACCGACATCCACATGGTGAGGTGCAGCGGGTTGGGTGCCGCGGCCTGGCGGGCGGCGAGGTTGCCGAGCGCCCAGCCCAGCCCGCCAAGTACCACGAGCAGGAACGGCCACCAGGAGCCGCCGGTCGCCCGGGTCACGCCGACCAGCACCAGCCCCAGCACGGCGATGGCGACCCCGAGAGCCGCGCGGCCGCTGACCCGCTCTCGCAGCAACAGCGCACCGAGCAGCACCGTGAACGGCGCGGACGACTGCAGCACCAGCGAGGCCAGGCCGGCCGGGAAACCGGCGGCCATGCCGAGGTAAAGCCCGATGAACTGCAGGGTGCCGAAGCCCAGCCCGTAGCCGATCAGCCAACGCAGCCGCACCTTCGGGCGCGGCACGAACAGCAGGGCGGGAATGGCCATCACCCCGAAGCGCAGCGCGACGAGGAACAGCGGCGGAAACTGCTCCAACGAGGCGTGGATCGCCAGAAAGTTGACTCCCCAGACCACGGCGACGCCGATGGCGAGCAGGACATGACGAGGTGGCACGCGTCCAGCCTGGAGCAGGTGACAGTGAAGGACAAGCGAGATCTTCTGAATCAAAGCTGTAGGTTGCCTTCATGGAAGTGCGTCACCTGATGTTGCTCCGCGAGATAGCCGGACGCGGGACGCTGGCTGCGGTGGCCGCCGCCACACACCGGACGCCGAGTGCGGTCTCACAACAGCTCCGGACGGCCGAGCGCGAGCTGGGTGTCACGCTGGTGGAGCCGGTCTCGCGCGGCCTCAGGCTCACCGCGGAGGGGCAGTTGCTCGCAGCGAGTGCGGACGAGGTCGCTCGAGTGCTGGCGGACGTCCAGGCCAGGCTGGAGGAACGGATGGGGGAGCCCGGGGGGACGGTGTCCATCGGCACCTTGCCCAGTGCCGGTGAGGCGCTGCTGCCGCGCCTGGTCGAGCGGTTGCGCGGATCGCCGATCACGATCGAGGTGCAGGACTTCGACCTGGCGGAGGAGGGATTCGCCGCCCGCACCCTCGATCACGACCTGGTGATCGCGCACAGTGCGACCGGTGACGTGCCGTCCGGCGCCGACGGGCTGGTGGCCCGGGTGCTCGCCCACGAGCCGCTCGATGTGGCGCTGCCGATCGGGCATCCGCTGGCGAGGCGCGCTGAGCTCTCGCCGCACGACCTGGCCGGAACCACGTGGATTGCGGTGCCGTCCGGGTTTCCCTTCGACTCCGTGCTGCTCGCGATCGAAGCCGTCACCGGCCGCCCGCTGCAGCGGCGGCTACGGCTGATCGACAATCGGCTGGTCGAGTCCTTCGTGGCGGTGGGGGAGGGGCTGGCGCTGCTGCCGCGGTTCACCACCCGACCCCACCCCGGCACGGTGCTGCGTCCTTTGGTCGGCGTCAATGCGCGGCGGGCGCTGGTGGCGCTGGCGCGTCCGGATCACTTCGCTCGCCGGGCCGTGCGTGCCGTGGTGAGCCACCTGGAGCAGATCGGATGCGAACTCGAGTGAGCCACCCGTTGATGAGCGCGTTGTGATCTTGGCTGCGACAAACCCACCCACTGTTGATCAAGCCTGTCGAGATCCCGATTCGCCACACTGAACCACGGTTCATCGAGACGGTCGAGTTCCGGACCGGTCAGCGGGCCGTGGTCGCGATCGGCGGCCACCAACCGCCCTCGACGAGCTCGGCGTGCGGACTGGCGGCCAACCGTTCGTAGAGGTATTCCCCGACTGCCGGGGTGAGCCGTCGGATCGCGGTGTGCAGGAGCTGCTGGACGGCGGATGCGGGCCAGTCCTCGGGCAGTAGTTCCGTCGGCAGCGCGGGGACGCTGTACCGCGGTGAACCGGCGATCGTCCCGGCCTCGAACATCAGTTGCAGCGCCGCCGTGCCGGCGGGGGCCGTCCGGTCCACCTGGTCGATCAGCCGCTCGAGTTCGGCGGCTGCACGTCGCAGGTCGGCGCTCTTCGCCGGGAGCGACCACGCCGTCGCCGCCATCCGCCCCGCGGCGTCCGGAGCGAGGTGCAGGGTGCCCTTCTCGATGAGCGCTGCCTCGCTGGTCGTCCACTGATCGACGAAGTCGGGCTCGGCCAGGCCGATGAGCAGTCCGGGGCGCGCCTGGCCGAAGCCTGCTCGGATCGCCGCGCTGAGGAGGCGCTCACGGCGGACGCGGAGGCGCTCGGGAATGTCGTGGACGACCAGATGAAAGGCGCCGTCCCAGCTGGGCGGCGTGTCGCCGTACCGCAGCCGAGACCAGCGTTCCAGGTAGCCGCCGGCGAGTCGGTAGACGCTGACCCGGCCCATGCGCACCCGGGTCAGGTGGCCCTGGCGCAACATCCGGGCGAGCAGCTGGCGGGTCGCGGGTTCGGCGAAGCCGAGGGTCGCCATCAGCTCGACCAGGACCGGACCGGGAATCGCCTCTGCCTGAAGCGCCCCGAAAAGGAACCCGATGCCGCTGCGCGACTGGTCGGGAAGTTGGTCGATGGCGGCCACGGTACGAGCCTAGCAACGTATGACGCTCATACCGAGAATCACAAGAGATAGGTAAGGTATTGCCATGGCCGCAGAACACGAAAGCGTCACCGTCTCGGGCGGCGGTAGTGCCGATGACCCAGGCGCCTCGACGGGCCAGAACCGCCCGGCGCGGCGATGGGACGTCCGTGAAATGGTGATCGGGTTGGTGATGACCGTCGTCTTCGACGTCGGCTTGTCGATCGCCATCTTCACCATCGCGAAGAACATGGGTGCGAGCGATGTCTCCGCGTACCTGTACTCGGCGGCCGGGCCGCTGCTCGGCATGGCGGTCGAGTTCATCCGACATCGCCGGATCGACATCGTCGGCGTGGTGATCCTCGCCATCATCGCGCTCTCGATCGCGGTCACCCTGATCGGCAGCGACGACCCGACCGCGCTGCTGTTGAAGGATTCGGCGCTCACCGGCGGGTTGGGCGTGCTGATCCTGGCCAGTCTCACCCCGCTGTTCCCGCGTCCGCTGATGTATTACATGGGCCGCAAATTCGGAACCGACGGCACCGCGGCCGGTGCAGAGTGGTGGGATTCGCTGTGGCAGTACCCGAGCTTCCGGCACTCGCAGCGGCTGATCACCGGCGTCTGGGGAGCGGGCTACCTCGCCGAGGCGATCGCGAAGGTCATCTGGGTGCTGATGCTGCCCTTCGACACGGCCTACCTGCTCAACCAGATCGTGCCCCTGGCGGTCACTGTCGTCCTGATGGGCTGGACGATGTGGTACGCCAGCCGCACCCGACGCGCCGGCGAACGCCGCGCAGCCGCAGCCGCCCCCGTCCCTCCCCGGTGAGCCTCCGACGCCGCCCGACGCCGGCCTTTGGGTCGGGCGCGGCCTGCTTGGAATGCGGGGACGGACGGGGTTGTCGGCCTTGGTTTGGGCCCCGACATGGGTGGCATCGGGTCCGAGTGTCGGGCGATGGCTCGGCTGGCATAGACTGTCCGCTCGATTACCCGGGTGAGAAACGAGTGATGTACCCCTGTTAACCGACCTGGAATGGCTCGAGTTGGCCGTCGCGGCCGCCTGCGTGTTGTTGGCCGCCCTGCTCGTCACCGCCGAGGCAGCGCTGCAATCATTCTCCAAGAGCCGCGCGCATCGTCTGCTCAATGAGGGACGCGGTGGTGCAAGGGCACTGGTCCGCATCACCGAAGACCCGGCGCCGACTCTGAACACACTGCTTTTCGTCCGGATCCTCGCCGAAATCGTGGCGATCGTGATGGTGGCGCTGTTCGTCTTCGGCCGCTTCGAGGCGACCTGGGAGCGAGTGCTGTATTCGGTCGCGATCATGGTGCTGGTCTCATTCATCCTGCTTGGGGTTGCGCCCCGCACCCTGGGCCGGCAGAAGGCGGACGCCGTCGCGCTCGCCGCCGCGGGTCCGCTCTCGCTGCTGACGACGGTCCTCGGCCCGATCCCGCAGGTGATGATCCTGATCGGAAACGCACTCACCCCCGGTAAGGGTTTCGCCGACGGTCCGTTCAGTTCCGAAGCCGAGCTCCGTGAGCTGGTCGACTTCGCCGAAGCGTCCGACATGATCCAGGCCGACGAGCGCAAGATGATCCACTCGGTCTTCGACCTGAGTGACACCATCGCCAAGGAGGTGATGGTGCCGCGCACCCAGATGGTCTACATCGAGCACACCAAATCCCTGCGGCAAGGGGTTTCGCTGGCACTGCGATCAGGGTTCAGCCGGATTCCGGTGATCGGGGAGGACATCGACGACGTCTGCGGCATCCTCTATCTGAAGGACGCGATCCGCCGGATGTACGACAATCCGCGCGCCCAGGCGACTGAAAAGGTGGAGTCGCTGATGCGGCAGCCCACCTTCTGTCCCGACTCCAAACCGGTCGACGAGTTGCTCCGTGAAATGCAGCTGACCCGCTCGCACGTGGTGATCGTGGTGGATGAGTTCGGCGGCACGGCCGGCCTGGCGACGATCGAGGACATCCTGGAGGAAATCGTCGGCGAGATCGTCGACGAGTACGACCAGGAAGTACCGCCGTCGATGGAGATCGGGCCGAACCGCTTCCGGATCTCTGCCCGACTGAGTGTGGACGATCTCGGTGAGTTGTTCGGCCTGAAGGTCGACGACGACGATGTCGATACCGTGCTGGGGTTGATGGGCAAGGAACTCAACAAGGTGCCCATTCCGGGCTCCGTCGTGGTGTGGGAGGGTATTCAGTTGGTCGCCGAACGAGGTATCGGACGCCGCAACAGCATCCTGACGGTGCTTGCGTCCTTGGTGGAGGAGCCCGCCGCGGATCCCGCCGAGGGTGCCGTGGACGCCGCCGCCAAGCTGGCGTCCGAGTCGGCGAAGCGGGCCAGCTGATGCATCGCTCCGGATTCGCCTGCTTCGTCGGACGCCCCAACGCGGGCAAGTCGACCCTGACCAACGCGATCGTCGGGCAGAAGGTGGCGATCGCGTCCTCGCGTCCGCAGACCACCCGGCACGCCGTCCGCGGCATCGTCACCCGGCCCGAGGCGCAACTCGTCATCATCGACACGCCTGGGCTGCACCGGCCCCGCACCCTGCTCGGTGAGCGGTTGAACGACCTGGTCTACGCGACCTGGTCGGAGGTGGACGTGATCGGGGTCTGCCTGCCCGCGAACCAGCGGATCGGTCCCGGCGACGAGTATCTGGTCGGCGAGATCGCCAAGCTGCCCAAGCGTCCGGTGTTGGTGGCATTGGCCACCAAGTCCGATCTGGTCAGCAAGCAGCGAATGGCCGAACACCTGATGAAGATCGCCTCGCTGGAGGAGAAGCTCGGCATCCGCTGGGCCGAGGTGGTGCCGGTCAGCGCGGTGACCGACGACCAAGTCGGCCTGGTCGCCGACGTGCTGATCGGCCAGTTGCCCGAGGGGCCCGCCTACTACCCGGACGGCGAGGTCACCGACGAGCCGACCGAAACGCTCATCGCCGAGCTCATCCGCGAGGCGGCACTGGAGAAGATGCACGAGGAGCTGCCGCACTCGATCACCGTCGCGATCGACGAGATGGGCCTGCGCGACGGGCGTCCCGAGAACAAGCCGCTGCTCGACATCTTCGCCTCATTGATCGTCGAGCGCGACTCACAGAAGGGCATCGTGATCGGCCACCGCGGCACGGTGCTGCGCGAGATCGGCACCGCTGCCCGCGCCCAGCTGACCGCCCTGCTCGGCACGCCCGTCCACCTCGATCTCAAGGTGAAGGTGCTGAAGGACTGGCAGCGCAACGCCAAGCACCTCAACCGGCTCGGTTTCTGAGCCCAGATCCACCGATCGGCGGCCATTGCGCGACCTCACCTGGCGCACTGGCTGTGCAGGGCACGCTCGCCGTACCACTCGGGCACACCTTCCCGCGTGCTGCCCGCCATTGCATCCCTCTGGCGCCGCTCGCTACCTCGCCCATCGGCGGCTCGGGGCGAAGCCGACACATTCCCGCAACGAGGGCGGGCGTCGGCTGAAACAAACGGCTCCTAGCGTCACCACAGGAGCTCGCCGAACCCCCCATCGAGGAGTGTCACCATGGCCATGACGCCGTCCGGACGACCCCGCCTGCCAGCGCGCCGGAGGCCGAAACCGGTCCGATCCGACGTGGTGAGGTGTAGCCGGTGACGGCCATGGTCGGGGTGGGGATCGACCGGTTCGACCAGTTGGACCAGGACGAGGCGGTCGAGTTGCTGCTGGCCTGTGCCCGGGTGCCGTGGTGGGCCGCGGAGGTGGTGGCTCGTCGTCCGTTCGGCGGCGCGGAGGCGCTGATGACCACCGCTGCCGAGCTGATGGGCCAGTGGAGCTGGGCGGACGTGGCGGAGGCGATGGCCGCGTACCCCGCGTCGATCGGAGGCGCACCGCCACCGTCCCGAGCCGAGCAGTCCGGCGTCGGCGACACCCTCGCGGGCGAACTGCGAGCGGTCAACGAGGCTTATGAGCGGCGTTTCGGCCGGGTACTGCTGATCCGCCCGACGGGACGGTCGTCGTCCGAGATCCTGCGTATCGGTTTGCGGCGCCTGCAACTCGACGAACAGGCCGAGCGGGCTGCCACCACGCGCGAGTTCCGCGACATCGTCCGTCGCCGGCTGCGAGTAGTGATCGCCTGATCCGTCCGCCACCCCCGTCCGCCCACCCACTAGGGCCCTCCCTAATCAGTTCAGCCCTCCCGTCGACGGGAGGGCTGAACTGATTAGGCAGGGCCTAGGGGCTGCTGGCGACGCTGGGGGAGGGTCAGCTCGAGCCCAGGGTGACCTTGGCGGTCTGGGACTGGCCGTCACGCAGGTAGTGGATGGTGACGGTGCTGCCGGGGGCGTGGAAGCGGATGGCCGCGATCAGGCCGTCGGCGGTTGCGGTGTTCACGTCGTCCACGCCGGTCACCACGTCGCCGGCCTGCAGCCCGGCCGCCTGTGCCGGGCCGCCGTCGGTGACACCGGCCAGCGCGACGCCGTCCGAGGTGGTGTCGGTGGCGGAGTCCCCGGCCTGCAACCGGACGCCGAGGCTGGCGTCGGCGGCAGAGCCGCTGCTGATCAGGTCGTTGGCGATCCGCACCGCGACGTCGGACGGGATGGCGAAGCCGAGACCGATGTTGCCCGATTCGCCCGAGTCGCTGAGCGAGGCGCCGGCCGCGTTGATGCCGATCACCTGCCCGTTGAGGTTCACCAGCGGTCCGCCCGAGTTGCCGGGATTGATCGCGGCATCCGTCTGCACCGCTTGGTAGACCGCCTCGCCACTGGTGCCCGAACGCACCGGACGGGCGGTGGCCGACACGATGCCGCTGGTCACGGTCTCGCTCAGCCCGAGCGGTGCACCCACCGCCACCACTGACTGGCCGACGACCACCGAGGACGACTGGGCGAACGTGGCCGGCTTGAGCACGCCGGACTTCGCACCGCTGACCTTGATCACGGCCAGGTCGTTGTTGGCGGACGTGCCCACCACGATGGCCGGTGCGGTGGAGCCGTCCTCGAAAGTGACGATGATGCTGGTGTCCGAGCCGCGCGTCCCCGTCGGGTTGGCGGAGGCTGCGCCACTGGACACGACATGATCATTGGTGAGGATGTGGCCGGCGTCGTCGAGCACGATCCCGCTGCCGATGCCACCTCCGCCCGCGGAACGCACGGTGATGGTCACCACCGAGGGCGAGATCTTCTCCGCCGCGGCAGTCACCGTGCCGTCCAGGGTGGCCGGCTGAGCCACCGGCACCGCGCTCACCGGCGCGGACCCGGACAGCCCGGACGGCCCGAGCATCGCGTAGCCCCCGATGCCGGCGCCCGCTCCCACGACGGCGGCCAGTGCGGTCGAAGCCAGGAACATCGCGGCCCGGGAGCGCCGCGGCGCGGGCGGGACGGCGGCGGGTAGGACGGCGGTGGCCGCGGGTGCGCCGAAAACATTCCCCGGACCGTGCCCGCCGGGGGCTGTGCCGGTAGGGGTTGGTCCGGTAGGGGTTGGTCCGGCAGTGGGCGGTCCGCCCGGCGTCTGCCCGCTGGTCGTGGGTGTCGGGGACCACGCCCGGTCGTCCGGACGGGGTGTCTGTGGGGTCTGCCAACTGCTCATGTCAAGCAGCCTGACCGCCGATCCTGTGTATGTCCTGTGGGCTTGCCATGACACACGTATGGCCCTCGATCGGGCGTCACGGGCCTTCTGGTCGCCTCCACGCGACCCCACTCCGCATCCTCTGCCAGGTTCGGCGGGAGCCGTCGCTGGCCGCAGGGACACACCTACGCCCAGCTACTCCCAGTACAGTCCCGCTGGTCTGCTCGGGGGTGGTCGGGGGCGGGGTTGTATCGACCCACTTGCCTGCGCGCCGGCAGTAGGCTGCGCAGAGTGACAACCCCCGAGTCCCCCGAGCCCGATGAGCAGGACGCCGCCGCCGCCGACGACGACGACTCACGGCACCGGATCTCAGAGCTGGCGGCGAACGTCACCCACATCGCTGGAAACGTCACGCACCTGGCCGCTGAGAACGTCAGCCACCTGGCCGAGAACGTCTCGCACATCGCTGAGGACGCCTGGAACCTGCTCGACTTCCGGCGCCGGCTGGTGCTGGCCGGGCTGTGGTTGCGGCAGGGCGTCCGGCGGATGCGCGGTTCGTTGGTGCCGATCCTGACCGCGGGAATCGCCGCCTGGATCGCCTACGCCATCGCTCATCAGCTGCTCGGACATCCGACGCCGTTCTTCGCGCCCATCGCGTCCTGGATCTGTCTGGGCTTCACCTACAACCGCGTCCCGCGGAAGGTGCTCGAGATCGGTGCCGGTGTGGCGCTCGGTGTCGCCATCGGCGAACTGATCCTGGCCACCCTGGGCGCGGGCGGCTGGCAGTTGGCCCTCGGGCTCCCGGTTGCGGCGCTGATCGCCCGCGTCCTCGACCGTGGTGACCTGTTCACCATCCAAGCCGGGGTGAACGCGATGGTGGTGGTCGGCATGGGCACGATCGTCAGTCCGGTCACCGGCGCCGGACCCTCACGCTTCATCGACGCGCTGATCGGTTCGGGCGTGGCGCTGCTGATCACGGTGCTGTTTCCCGGCGACATCGTCTACCGTCCGCGGCGCTACGTCGCGAACCTGCTCGCCGAGCTGGCCAACGCCTACACGATGCTGGCCGAGGGGCTGCGGGACGGCAACCGGGAGCGGATCCGCGATGCGCACGCCCAGCTGCGCGGCATCGAGGGGATCGTGGACGATACCCGCACGGTGTGGGAGTCGTCGGCCGACATCATCCCGCTCAGCCCCACATTGCGGCGGCATCTTCCCGAGGTCGAGGAGTTGGGACGGCAACTCGAACTCAGCACCCGGGCGGCGCACACCACCGAAATGCTGCTGCGGCAGAGCCGAGGTGTGGTCGACGAACGCGGCCCGCTGCCGATCATCGCCGGTCTGATGGACGACACCGCGGCCGCCCTGCACGCCCTGTCCGGGGCGGTGCGGCACTGGAACACCCCGAAACGCGCCCGCCAACTGGCGATCGAACTGGCCGCCAAGTGCGAGCCGGGTGCGGCCAACATCACCGACTGGAGACGCAACGTGCTGCTGTCGGTGATGCGCTCGGTGGCGATCGACCTGCTGCAGCTCACCGGACTGTCCCGAGCTCAGGCGCGGGTGTACCTGCCCGATGCCGACGGCGACATCGGCGGCCCGGAAGCGGTGGTGACCGGCGACGAGGGCTCGGCCGTCTGGGTGGCCAGCAAGTTCAAGGACTGACCGATCAACGTCCTGGTTGCCGAACCTGTGGGGGAGTCGCAACCTGTGGAGGGGTCTCCACACGCTCGACCGACGAGTCGGCTCAGGGCAGTGGTTCGCCCTTCATCATCCGCGACTTGTAGACGTTGCTGATCACCACCCCGTCCAGGAACGTGGTGAGCCGGTCGGCCTCGACCTGCAGCAGTTCGGCGTCCGCAGTGCTGATCGGAGCGCAGGGCAGCACCCGGACGCGGCCGTCGTCGTCCTGCACCCAGCAGCCGACGATCCGGCCGTCGACCCAGGCGGTGGTGCCCCCGTTGCCGTTGCTGTCGAACAGGTGCGGAGCCAGGTCCGGGGCGAGGTAGAAGTCGCGCTCGCGCCAACCCATCGTGGTGGGGTCGAGGGTCGGCAGCAGTGCCGCCCAACGGTCGCCGGGTTCGTCCTCGACGACATCGTCGCCGGGTAGCAGGTAGCCGGTGACGCCCGAGTCGAGGGTGACCTCGAACGCGTCGACCGCCCGCAACGCCGCCCGCACCGACGTCTTGGTCGCACCCAGCCACCACACCAGGTCGGCCTCGGTGCCCGGCCCGAACGCCGTCAGCCAGGCCCGCACCAGCCATGCGTAGCCGTCGGCCGCCGGCAGTGGATCGGGGACGGCGTCCAGCCAGCTCTCGATCAGAGTCCAGCGAGGCCGCGACGTCCGCCAATGCCCCTCGTTGTGGGCCCGGACGATGCGGTGCTCGGCGCCGAGCAGGGTCAGCAGCCGGGGTGCGAACGGCACGTCAGCGATGTCCCACCGCGAACCGGTGGTCACCTTCGTCCGGCCATGCAACGCCGGCAGTTGCTCGCGCAGCTGGCGCGCCGTCAACTCCTCGCCGCCGGAGAGCCGTTCCAGGACGGCGGTGCTCGCCCGCTCGATCCAGCCGGCGCCGTCGTCGCAGACGCCGTGTCGTTCCAGGTCGCGGGACAGCAGCGCCCGTTGCTGGACAGCGACCCGCTCGGACGCGCTGCCCCACACCGCCGGCAGCGCTTCGACGGGGAAGCCGAACAAGGTCCGTCGCATCGCCAGTTGCTTGACCACGCTGCGGTCGCCGTACAGCGCCCGCTCAACGACCTCGACCTCCGGACGCCGTAGCCGCGCCGCGGCCGCCAGATGGACCGTGGAGGCGTCCGTCGCGTGATAGGCGACCAGCGCGCGGGCGATCTCGGTCGGGTCGTCCAGCCGGTGAGCCGGATGCAACGCATGCCGGCGAGCCAGCCGCGCCCGCCGGGCCGAGTCGGGAAACCTCATGGCGGCATCCTGCCGGACGCCACTGACAGGCGGATCAGTGATCCTGCTCGACCGATCGGGCGTTTTGTGAGTATGGTGTTCAACGTGTCACGGTTCAGCCTCATCCTTGGCTGCCGCAGCGAGGCCTCGATCTAGCTTCAGGCTTCCTCGTTGCGGAGAGTTCGCACGTGCCTGAACCCAATCGAGCAGCCGAGGATCCTCAATGACCACCACCGTCAACCAATTCGGGACGCGCGTCCAGCCCACGCCGGTGCAGCAGCCGTCCCCGATGCCGTTCCAGCGCTACACGCCCTTCGTGCCGGTCGATCTGCCCGATCGCACCTGGCCGGCTAAGAAGATCACCCAGGCGCCGCGCTGGCTCTCCACCGACCTGCGCGACGGCAATCAAGCGCTGATCGATCCGATGACGCCGTCCCGCAAGCGGAAGATGTTCGATCTGCTGGTCAGGATGGGTTACAAGGAGATCGAGATCGGTTTCCCGTCAGCCTCGCAGACCGATTTCGACTTCGTCCGGGATTTGATCGTCGGCGGGCACATCCCCGATGACGTCACCATCAGCGTCCTCACCCAAGCCCGTGAGGACCTGATCGAACGCACCGCCCAGTCCCTGATCGGGGCGCAGCGGGCGACCATCCACATGTACAACGCGACAGCGGAACTGTTCCGGCGGGTGGTATTCGGCATCGACGAGGCGCAGTGCATCGCACTGGCCACGCGGGGCACCGAACTGGTGATGAAGTACGCCGAACAGAATCTGGGCGACGTCGAGTTCGGCTACCAGTACTCGCCGGAGATCTTCACCCAGACTCCGACCGATTATGCGGTGGAGGTGTGCAATGCGGTCATGGACGTGTGGCAACCGTCCGAGGGCCGCGAAATTATCCTGAACCTGCCGGCGACCGTTGAACGGTCGACGCCGAACACCTATGCCGATCAGATCGAATACTTCGCCCGTCACGTCCGCAACCGCGCACACGTGGCGATCTCGCTGCACCCCCACAACGACCGGGGGACAGCGGTGGCGGCTACCGAACTGGGTGTCATGGCCGGCGCGGACCGCGTCGAAGGATGCCTGTTCGGACACGGCGAACGGACGGGTAATGTGTGCCTGGTGACCCTGGGCATGAACCTGTTCAGCCAAGGCATCGACCCGAAGATCGACTTCTCCGACATCGACGAGATCCGTCGCACGGTGGAGTACTGCACCAACCTGCCGGTCCACCCGCGCCACCCATACGCGGGCGACCTGGTCTACACCGCCTTCTCGGGCTCCCACCAGGACGCCATCAAGAAGGGGCTGGAGGCGCTGGCCAACCAGGCCGCCGCCGAGGGCAAGGGAATTCACGAGATCCCCTGGGAGGCGCCGTACCTGCCGATCGACCCGCACGACGTGGGCCGCAGCTACGAGGCGGTCATTCGGGTGAACAGCCAGTCCGGCAAGGGTGGCATGGCCTACATCATGAAGTCCGAGCACCACATGGAGCTGCCCCGGCGGCTGCAGATGGAGTTCAGCCGGGTCGTCCAGCATCACATGGACGAAGAGGGAGGCGAGGTCACCCCGGACCAGCTGTGGAGCTACTTCACCGCCGAGTACTTGAGTGATACCGACCCGCTGGAGTTGCTCAGCGTCCCCGACATCGCCAACGGCGGTCGCTACACGGTGACGGCCAACGTCCGGGTGAAGGGTGTCGAGAAGACCCTGGTCGGCGAGGGCAACGGCGCGCTGGACGCTTTCGCGGACGCCGTCAGCATCCTGGGCTACGAGGTACGGGTGCTCGACTACACCTCGCACGCCTTGTCGTCCGGCACGGACGCGGTCGCGGTCGCCTACGTCGAGACCGAGATCGGGCACGGCGACGACACCCGGGTGATCTGGGGCGTCGGCATGCACGAGTCGATCACCACCGCCGCGCAGAAGGCGGTTATCGGCGCGATCAACCGGGCCGCCCGCACGCGCGACTGAGGAACCATTCGATCTCGCCGGTTGAGCTTGCCGGAGCCCACGGGGCCGTTGCGCCCCACAGGTTTTTCGACCAGCTCAACCGGCGAGTGCGCAATTTGCGCGGGTCGCGACAAGTGCGCCAGGTGGGACAAATCGGTGTCGAGTTGATCACAGACCATGTTTCTTGATAGTTCTATCCGGTTGGCACCCCCGGTCACCCCCCGTCCGGTCGGGCATGTCGACAGGGACAAAAGGGGACGAAGTGGCGCGTCGTCCACGCGGGCAACTGCGACAGGACATCCTGGAAACCGTTATCGAGCTGTTGATCGGCACCGGTGACGTCGACTCTGTGTCGATCGATTCGGTCGTCGAGCGAGTGGGGTGCACCCCACCGGCTCTCTACTACTATTTTCCGACCAAGACCGACCTGCTCAGGCAGGCCTGTGAGGCGGAATTCCGCAAGTTGGCGGACCATATCGAATCGGACGTGGCCGACTCGTCCGGCGGTTCGGTGGTGCAACTCGTGCGGCGCGGTTATGCCCTGCTGCATTGGGCGAGCGTGCATCCTGCGCTGTACCGGATCCTGTTTATGGGAACCGGACGCGCGGCACTGGTTGCCGGAGGAAACCTCGGCGAGGATCCGAGCCTGCAGGCGGTCGCGGCGAACATCGAGGCCGCGATTGCCGAGGGTCTGATCAAGCCGCAGAACGTGGAACTGCTCACCCTCACCCTCTGGGGCACGGTGCACGGTTTCGCCTCGCTGGCGGTGTCGTTCCCGATGATTCCGGTGCGGCAACTGGAGGGCTCGATGAGGCTCGCCATGGAGGCGATCGGCGATCGGATCCTGACTGAATGCGGACGCGAATCGTGGCGGTTCGCCGAGGCGGTCCGGGTAGGTGAGACTGCGTCATCGGCCCCAGCCGGACGCCCATAGGATCGTTCCCATGCCCAAGGTCTTGACGGAACTTCCCCTCGGCGAGCGCGTTGGCCTCGCCTTCTCCGGCGGTCTGGACACTTCGGTGGCCGTGGCGTGGATGCGTGAGAAGGGATCGGTTCCCTGCACCTACACGGCGAACCTCGGTCAGTACGACGAACCTGACATCGATTCCGTCCCGGGGCGTGCCGCCGCGTACGGCGCTGAGGTCTACCGGATGGTCGACTGCACTGCCGCGATGGTCGAGGAAGGCCTGGTCGCCCTGGTCTGTGGGGCGTTCCACATCCGTTCGGCGGGCCGCACCTACTTCAACACGACTCCGATCGGACGCGCCGTCACCGGCACCATGCTGGTCCGGGCGATGCGTGACGACGATGTGTGGATCTGGGGCGACGGCTCCACCTACAAGGGCAACGACATCGAGCGGTTCTACCGCTACGGGCTGCTGGCCAACCCGCGGCTGCGGATCTACAAGCCGTGGCTCGACCGCGACTTCGTCCGCGAGCTCGGCGGCCGGACCGAGATGAGCCAGTGGCTGCACGAGCGAGGCCTGCCCTACCGGGACTCGAAAGAGAAGGCCTACTCCACCGACGCCAACATCTGGGGCGCCACCCATGAGGCCAAGGACCTCGAATCGCTGAACGCCAGCATCGAGATCGTCGAGCCGATCATGGGCGTCCGGTTCTGGGATCCGGCGGTCGAGATCGCCACCGAGGACGTCACCATCGCCTTCGAGCAGGGCCGTCCGGTCTCGATCAACGGGGTGACCTTCTCCGACGCGGTGGCGCTGGTGCGCGAGGCCAACGAGATCGGCGGACGGCACGGCCTCGGCATGTCCGACCAGATCGAGAACCGGATCATCGAGGCCAAGAGCCGCGGCATCTACGAGGCGCCCGGCATGGCGCTGCTGCACATCGCCTACGAGCGGCTGCTGAACGCCATCCACAACGAGGACACCCTCGCCAACTACCACGCCGAGGGCCGCAAGCTGGGCCGGCTGATGTACGAGGGCCGCTGGCTCGACCCGCAATCGCTGATGCTGCGCGAGTCGTTGCAGCGTTGGGTCGGTTCGGCCGTGACCGGTTCGGTGACCGTACGGCTGCGTCGTGGGGACGATTACTCGATCGTTGACACCACCGGCCCGTCGCTGTCGTACCACCCGGAGAAGCTGTCCATGGAACGGGTCGGTGACGCCGCCTTCGGGCCGGTCGACCGGATCGGCCAGCTCACCATGCGCAACCTCGACATCGCCGACTCGCGCACCCGGCTCGAGCAGTACGCCCACCTCGGCCTGGTCGGCGGCGCGGTGTCGTCCCTGGTCGGCGAACTCGAGGCCGGTGCCGCCCGCGGCATCACCGAGATCGAGGCCACCGTGGTGGACGCCGGTGTCGAGCAGGCCACCGACAACGCCGGCATGGAGTTCGGCGCCGACTGAGCGGTCCGCGGGCCGTCCTGTGCGGCCGGCATGCGTTGCGGAGCGAGTGGCTCACTGGAGCGCACCCATTCTGGTTCCACTGGCGTTGGTATCGTCGTGGTATGAGGACAACCATCGATAAGGCTGGCCGGGTGGTGATTCCGAAGTCGTTGCGGCTGCAGATTGGGCTGATCCCGGGCGAGGTGGAGATCACCGTGGACGGTGATGCGTTGCGGATCACGTCCGGCACCGGGCTGGGCCTGGGTGACTTGCCGCTGGTCGACGGTATTCCGACCTTGCCGCGAACCGGGGTTGCGGTCACCGCCGACGACATTCGAGAGTTGCGCCTTGCCGACCAGCGATGAACCTGTGCTGCTCGACACCAGCGCGGCCGTCGCGCTGCTCGATCAGGACCACGCCGCTCATCAGGCGGTGCGTCGGGCTGTGCGCGGACGGCGCCTCGGGCTTGCCGGTCACGCCGTGTTCGAGACCTACTCGGTGCTGACCCGGCTTCCGGTGCCGAAGCGAGTGAGCCACGGTGCTGCGTCCGAACTGATCGGGACGGTGTTCACCGAGAACCGGCATCTGTCTGCCGCGGCGTCCAGCGCCGTCATTGCGCGGTGTGCTGAGCAGGGCATCGGCGGCGGTGCGGTCTATGACGCGCTGGTAGCCGCTGCGGCGGCTGAACACGACTTGTCGCTGCTCAGCTGCGACGTGCGGGCCGCGACGGTCTACCGAGCGCTGGATGTTCGTGTGGAGTGGGTGCGCTGAGTTCGAGCTTCCGGGGTCTGTCCCGAGCATCGAGTTGGCGGAGACGGTACGAAGAAACCGTCCGGCCTATCTGGTGGTGGCAGCTATCGGACGATGTTCGGCTCTGCGCCGCCGTAGCGCCGGTCGCGGGAGGCGTACAGCTCGATCGCTCGCCACAGATCGCGGCGGTCGAAATCGGGCCAGAGCCGGTCGAGGAAGACCATCTCGGCATAGGCCGACTGCCAGACCAGGAAGTTGGACGTCCGCTGTTCTCCCGAGGAGCGGACGAACAGGTCGACATCCGGGATCTCCGGCTCGTCCAGGAACTTCCGGAACGACTTCTCGGTCAGGTGATCGGGGTCGAGGCGTCCGGCCTGGGCGGCCTTCGCGATGGCGCGGGCGGCGTCCACGATCTCGGCGCGTCCGCCGTAGTTGACGCAGAACTGCAGGGTCAGGACGGTGTTGTCGCGGCTCTGTTCCTCGGCCTCTTCGAGTTCGCGGATCACCGAGCGCCACAGCTTGGGACGGCGTCCGGCCCAGCGGATCCGGACGCCCATGGCGTCCAGCTGGTCGCGGCGGCGGTGGATCACGTCGCGGTTGAATCCCATCAGCCAGCGCACCTCGTCGGGGGAGCGGCGCCAGTTCTCGGTCGAGAATGCGTAGGCCGACAGGTACTTCAGCCCGATCTCGATGGCGCCCTCGATCACGTCGAACAGAGCGTCCTCGCCGCGGGCGTGTCCCTCGGTGCGGGGCAGGTTACGGGCCTTGGCCCAGCGCCCGTTGCCGTCCATCACGATCGCGACATGCTCGGGGACGGCCTTCCGCGGCAGCTGCGGTGGACGGGCGCCGCTGGGGTGGGGGATCGGTGGACGGACGAGCTTCGGCACGTCCGCAGACTACCCGCCGGGTCCTGCCGCACGGTCCGGACTCGGCCCGCAAGGCCCTCCCTAATCAGTTCTGCCCTCCCGTCGACGGGAGGGCAGAACTGATTAGGGAGGGGGGTGGGGTAGTCGGGTGACAGCTGGGGTAGTGTCACTGGCCTCACAGCGAGAGGCGGGATGTGGAGCCGGTGGTGCAGTCGGGCGGCGTCGCCGTCGCGGGCAGTGTCCACGCCGCGATGGGAGCCGTCGTTCGCGACGCACTGAGCAAGCAGGTCGGCGACACCCTGGCCACCAACACCGAGCTGCGCGAGTCGCTCGGGGTCGGCATGGGCACCGTGCAGCGGGCCCTGGAGCTGCTGGCCGAGCGGGCCGCGCTGCGCACTGTGTCGCGGGGCCACCTCGGGCGCCGGATCGAGTCGATCGACATCGGGCAGTGCTGGCAGGCGGCCGGGTTGCCGCCGGTGCGAATCCTGTTGTCCCGACCGGGTTCCATCGAGATCGACTCGCTGGAGACCACCATCGGTGACGAACTCGGACGCCTGGGTGTTCCATCCACGCTGCGCCACCTGGCCGGCGGCAACCAACGCCTGGAACTGGTCGGACACGGCGACTACGACCTGACCGCAGTCTCCGCGGGCACCTTCGACGGGCTGGTGGGCACCGGCCAACCGGCCTCGGTCGCGCAGCGCCGGTTGGCGCCGGGCACCTACTACGACCCCGGACGGCTGGTGGTGCTGGGCGGTGCCGATGCACCCGCCGACCCGGACCGGGTGGCCATCGACACCGAGTCGTTCGACCACGAAGCGCTGACCCTGGCGCAGTTCCCGCCTCGGCCGGCCCGGGAGTACGTGGAGATTCCGTACCCGGATGTGCCCGCGTTTGTGCTGGCCGGTGTGGTCGACGTCGGCATCTGGCACATCACCAGTTCGGCTGTTCCGGTGGAACTCGCCGGTCTCGGCGTCCGCCAGATGCACGGGTCGGCCGCGATTGCCGCCCGGGACCGGCTCTCCGGTGCCACGATCGCGACCTGGAGCGGACGCTCCGAACTGCGTGCGGTGCTGGACGCGATCCGGTTCGACGGCTTGGCTGCGGCCCGGGTGTCGGCGATCGAACTGGAACGGGCCAGCGCCGCCCGCCTTCGGCATGCGCTTGGGAACGACTAGTAGTCGCTTCTCAGCACTGTTGGTCGAGCTTGTCGACGCTTGCGGGTTGAGTTTGTCGGGGCTTGACTACCGGGAGCTCGACCAGCGGTCGGTGGCCCGTCAGGCCGGTGTCGGACGGTGCCGGGCCACCAGCGCGCGGTACGCATCGGCTTGCGTCACCCGCTCTTCCTCGGTCCAGCCCAGCCGGGACGCCAGTTCGGTCGAGATGGTGTCCAAGTAGGAGACCCCGCCGGTGGCGTCCCAGTAGAAGAGCGACGTCCTGCGAACCATCAGGTCCTCGACCGAGCGGCACATCTCCTCGTCGACGCAGTACCGCACCTCGGCGCGGGTGAGCCAGCGCGGACCGATCACCTCGGACGCTTCCGGAGCAGCCAACCAACGCGACAGCACCCCGCCGGCGTTCGAGCCGTACCGGGCGATCCAGGCGGTGACCAGTTCGGCCGGCACACCGGCCGCCGCTGCCCGGACTCGGATGCCAGGCAGCCGGTCCAGCTCGGCGCCCGGGAGCGGCGTGGTCGCCGTCCGGGAGCGCGGCCAGCGGGTGCGGATAGGGAGATCCCGGCGTTCGCCGGGATGACGAGCACCGGGATGACGAGAGGGCTGGTCGGAGGGTTCGGCCCGCTGACCAGTGCGTTCTCCGGGATGGCGAGAGGGTTCTCCGGGGCGATGGGTCGACCGGCCCAGCCGCTCGACGGCGGCATCCACAAACTGGCGGGCCATCAGTCGGCTGCTGGTCAGTTTGCCACCCGAAATCGTCAGCATGCCTGCGGAGCCCGCGGTGATCGTGTGCTCCCGCGAGGTGTTGCCCGTACTGGTGCCCGGCAACGGCGCCACCAGCGGACGCAGCCCGGCCCAGCAGCCGACCACATGGCTCAGGTCCAACCGGGCGTCCGGGATGGTCTGGTTCGCTACGTTGAGCAGGTACTGCAGGTCGCTCTCGTTCGGAGCAACGGCGTCCGGATCGCCGGTGTAGTCGGTGTCGGTGGTGCCCACGTAGACCAACGAATCGTCCAGCGACGGGATCGGCCAGACCACCCGGTTGTCGTCGGGGGAGCGCAGGAACACGGCGGTGTTCAATGGGAAGTCCCGCTTGCGCAGCACGATGTGTACGCCCTTGGTGGGCCGCAGCCGGCCTGTCGGTCCGCCATCCTCCAGCGCTCGGGTCTGCTCGGTCCACGGGCCGGTCGCGTTGAGCACCTGCCGGCCGCGCACCTCGACTACGCCGCCACCCAGCTGATCCTCGATCCGGACGCCACGCGCCTCGCCAGCCTCGATCAGCAGCCTGGTCACCCGGGCATGGTTGAGCAGCACCGCACCGGCCTGTGCAGCACCCTTCGCGGTGTCCAGGGTGAGCCGGGCGTCGTCGGTCAGCACGTCGTAGAACCGTCCGGCGCCGAGCAGTCCCTCCGGGTTCAGGTTCGGCTCGTGGTCGAGCACCTGCTGCCGGTTCAGCATGGCGTGCCGACGCTTGCGCCACTGACCGGAGGCCGCGTCGTAGAAGGCGAGTCCGAGGCTCAGCTTGAACCGGGTTTCGGGATAGCCCCGATACAGCAGGTACAGAAAGGGCCGGACCGTGGTCAGGTGTGGCGCTAGCCGTAGCATCCGCTCCCGTTCCTGCAACGACTCCGCCACCATCTTGAACTGGTAGGTCTCCAGGTAGCGCAGCCCGCCGTGAATCAGTTTGGTGGACCGGCTGGAGGTGCCGGCAGCGAAATCGTCCTTCTCAACCAGCAGCACCGACAGGCCGCGCAGCGCTGCATCGCGGGCGGTGGCGACACCGGTGATGCCGCCGCCGATCACGATCAGGTCGAACTCCCGCTGGGCGAGGGCCTCAGGATCGGCACGATGCACGTCCGATCACTCCTCCCCGCCGTCGCGAAGCCAGCCTCGCGAGCGTTCCACGGCGCGCTTCCAGGTGCGGTACTGCCTGGCTCGCAGCTCAGCGGGGATTGTCGGTTCGAAGCGGGCCTCGATTTCCTGGGTGGCGAGCGCCTCGGCGGGGGTTGCCCAGACCCCGGTGGCCAAGCCGGCCAGCAGCGCAGCCCCCAGACTGGTGGCCTCAGTGTTGCGCGGACGCACCACTTCGGCGTCCAGTTGGTCGGCCTGGAACTGCAGCAGCAGATCGTTGCGGGACGCTCCGCCGTCCACGGCGATCCGGGTGATCGGATGGCCGGACACCGTGCTCATCGCGTCCATGAAGTCACGCACCGAGAAGACGATGCCCTCCAAGGTGGCTCGGGCCAGGTGCCCGCGCTGGGTCCCCGGGCTGATCCCGAAGATGGTGCCGCGGGCATAGGCGTCCCAATAGGGCGCGGACAGCCCGGTCAGCGCCGGGACGAAGTACACCCCGCCGTTGTCCGGCACGCTGCGGGCCAACTCCTCCGACTGGGCGGACGTCGCGATGATCTCGGCGCCGTCGCGCAACCACTGCACCGCCGATCCGGTCGAGCCGGCGTAGCCCTCCAGCGCATAGACGGTTTCGCCGTTCAGCCGCCAGGCGATCTGGGTGGTGAGGCCCGACGCGGTGTCGATCAGCGGCTCGGTGCCGATGGTCATGTCGAGGAAGGTGCCGGTGCCATGGGTGCACTTGGTCATGCCCGACTCGATGCAACCCTGCGCGAACAAGGCCGAATGCTGGTCGGCGATGGCGGACGCGATCGGCACCTCGGAGCCGAAGACGTCCGCCGCGGTCATCCCGAGAACGCCGGAGTCGTCACACACCTCGGGGTAGGCCGAGGCCGGAATGCCGAGGGCGTCGAGCCACTCCCGGTGCCAATCGCCGGTGAGCAGGTCGTAGGAGCCGGTCACCGAGGCATTGGACGCGCTGATCACGTGCGTGGCGCCTCCGGTCAGCCGGTAGATCAGCCACGAGTCCACGGTGCCGAACCGCAACTGATCGTGCTCGGCTGCCACGGCTGCTTCGGGCACGTTGGCCAACATCCATTCCAGGCTGAGCGAGGAATAGACCGGCGCGATCGCCCAGCCGGTGCGGGCATAGACGCGGTCGCCCCATTCGGCGTTGAGGGCCTCGGCCCGGTTGGCGGTGCGGGTGTCCTGCCAGACGATCGCCCGCCCGATCGGCTCGCCGGTGCGGGCATGCCAGACGATGGTGGTGGCGCGTTGGTTGGTGATGCCGATCGCGGTGATCTCGCCGGGCTGCAACTCGGCGGCGTCCAGCGCCTTCCGGATCATGGCCTGGGTGGCGTCCCAGATCTCGCTCGGTTCCTGTTCGACCCGGTCGGGTGCCGGGTGGTACTGCGGGAACTCGGTGTATGCCTGGGCCAGGATGGCGGCGTTCTCGTCGTAGATCAGTGCGCGGATCCCGGTGGTGCCGGCGTCGATGACGAGCAGTCGGGCAGTGGACATGGTCAACTCCGGTTTCGGTGAAAGGGGTCGGACAGGACTACTGGCGGCCGGGGCATCACAGCCCCAGCTTTCCCGGGTTCAGGATCCCGGCCGGGTCGAGGGTGGACTTGAGCCGCTGCAGTACGAGATGGGCCGATCCCATCGAGCGGCGGGCGTAGGCCGAGCGGGCCATGCCGCCGCCGTGGTGGTGGGACAGCTCGGCGCCCTGCTCGAGGCAGATCTGCATCGCGGTTTCCCAGATGGTCCGGAGCCGGCGGACCGCCTCGGTGTCGTCGGGCGCGCGGCCGAGCAGGATCACGTATAGCGAGGTGCCCTGCGGGTAGACATGCGAGAAGTGGCTGAGCACCTCGTCGGCCAGCGGGGCCAGTGCGGTGGTGAGCGCGTGGTAGAGGTCGCCGATGCCCGACCAGGTGTGCGCCACCTCGATGGTTTCGGCGTAGCCGCCGGGTTCGTCCAGCAGGTTTTCGACGGTGGAGAAGTCGAAGCGGCGGCCCATCCAGCGTTCGACGGGCTCGGCACCCAGCGGGACGCCGGCGCGGCCGGTGATCAAAGCGTCCAGCACGCCCAGTTCGGCCTCTGCCACCGCCTCGGGGCCGCGGGTGCCGACGAACAGCACCGGTTGGGTCTCACCGGGGGCGGCGTGGGCGGCCTCGGTGGCGTCGTAGAGCCGCAGCAGCAAGGGGCGCAGGCCGAGCGCCGCCTGCTCGCGCAGAATCTCAATGCCGTCCTGGACGGTGGCCAGCCGGTAGGCGGCGAACCGGGTGGCCACCGTGGTGGGGAAGACCTTCAAGGTCACGGAGGTGATCACGCCGAGGGTGCCTTCGGAGCCGAGGAAGACCCGACGCAGGTCGGGTCCCATCGCCGCCCGCGGGGAGGCCTTGACCGTGACGGTCTCGCCGGTGGCCAGCACCACGGTGTAGCCGGTGACCAAGTCTTCGATACCGCCGTACATCGACGAGAACTGGCCACTGGCCAGGGTGGCCACCCAGCCTCCCACCGACGACCGGTACAGAGACTGGGGCGAGTGTCCCAGGGTGTAGCCGGCCTTCGCCAGCGCGTCCTCGAGTTCGCCGCCGGGCATGCTCGCGGACGCGGTGACGGTGAGGTTGCGCTCGTCCAAGGCATAGGTGGGTGGCACCGTGCTCACGTCGAGGACGACACCTCCGTGGGTCGGCAGCGGCTGGCCGGTGACCGAGGAGCCGCAGGCCCGCACAGTGACGGGGATGCCGTGCCGGCTCGCTGCGCGGAGCAGGTCGGGCAGCTCGTCGAATCCGCTGAGCCGGATCACCAACTCGGCCGGCCAGGGATGCTCGTGCAGCTTCGCCAGCTTCGTGCTGAGTGGCCAGGTGTCGTGGCTGGCCGCCGTCAGGGCAGCGGCGGAGTTGTCGAACTGGGCACCTCCCCCGGCCGCGGATCGGAGTGCCTCGAGTGTCTCCGGGTCGATGGTCACGCGATGGGTCTCCGATCAATAATCAGGATTCTGACTAATAGGATAGCGGCAACCTTTCGAATCGGACGTGGTCTGTCAAGGCCCTGCCTAATCAGTTCTGCCCTCCCGTCGACGGGAGGGCAGAACTGATTAGGCAGGGGGGTGGGGGAGTGGGCCGTCGGTTGTGCGCGATGATGGCGTCCGTGCAGGCATGGTTGGACGTCACCGCCGGGGTTGCCGGCGACATGCTGATGGGTGCGCTGGTGGACGCCGGCGCGGACCTCGACGGGGTCCAGGCGGCGGTGCGAGCGGCGGCCGGGGACGGCGTCCGACTGCGCCGCGAGCGGGTGCTGCGCGCCGGGCTGGCCGCCACCAAGATCCACATTGACATCACCGCCAACCGCAGCGGACCGCGGACGTTGATGCAACTGGCCGCCCAGGTCGAGACGGCTCCGCTTGCTGAGCGGACGAAGTCTCTGGCCTTGGAGGCGTTGGGGCTCCTGGCCGGGGCGTACGGCCGCGGCCACGGCATCGCCGTGGACGAGGTGTCGCTGCAGGAGGTCGCCGCGTTGGACGTGCTGACCGACATCGTCGGCGACTGCGAGGCGTTGCGGCTGCTCGGTGTCGAGTCCGTGACCGCGTCGCCGTTGGCGGTCGGCTCGGGTCGGATCCGGACCTCGCACGGCGACCTGCCGGTGCCGGTGCCGTCGGTGGCCGACCTGATCCGTGGCTGGCCGCTGGCGGAGCTCCCCGAGGCCGACTTGCCGTCTCCAGAGTCGTCCGCGGTCGAACCGCATCCGCTGCGTCACACCGCTCATCGGTACGTGCCGCTCGGCGGCGTCCGCGGTGACGAGGGAACACTGACCGAGGAGCCGGCCCAGGTGGTGGGCGGCCGCGGCTTGGGCGAACTGGCCACCCCGACCGGGACGGCGCTGCTGCGGTGTTTTGCGCAGGCGTGCGAACCGAACCCGCCAGTGTCAGTGACCCGTGTCGGCGTGGGTGCCGGCGGGCGCGACGTCCCGGGGCGCCCGAATGTGGTGCGGGTGCTGCTGCACCACTGAGTGCCGGTATCCCGGCCTGATATCCGCGGGTCAGTAGTTCAGCCAGGACGCGACACGCCCCAGAGAGCGAACCTGGACCGCGGTTCTCGTCCGACCGTCCTTCGGGAACCGCTGATCAACCATGTCCCGGCCAGTGGAGCGGATACTCCAGCTCCAGTTGATGACGCAACGGGATCCCGTCCAGACCGTGTGTGGGGACGCCGGGCTTGATGCGGCGGACGTCGTCCATGGCGTCCTGGCGCAGCGCGACCAGATCCCAGCCGGCCCGCTGGTAGCTGCGCAGCGCGCGGGTGTTGTCGTTGGTGGTCACCAGCCAGACCCTGCGCCAGGACTCCTGCCGGGCCAAGGCCACCAGTGCATCGAGCAGGACGCCGCCGGCGCCACTCCCCGGATCGACGGCATCGATTGTGACGAGTTCGGTGTGTACGCCGTCGGGTCGCTGCCGGGGGAGGAAGGTGAGGGCGCCGAGTCGGCGTCCGGTCTCGTCGGTGGCGATCAAGGCAGGCATGGTGGCCGGCCGGATCAGTTCGCCGGACAGTGCCACGGCGCCGTGCCAGCGTTCCTCGACCAGTTCGGCGAGCCAGGGCCGATCATCGATCCAAGCCGGCCGGACGACGAGCCCGTCGCGCGTGGCAAGCGGCTCGGGTGCTGCGAGCACCGGCCAGGCGACCGAGAAGCGCTCCAACACGACTGGCATGGTGAGGGAGTAGGCGGCGCCGATCGCCGGAAGGTTCCGCTGCCAATAGGCTCGGTGGCCCTCCAGCCAGTCGTCGCGGGTGCGGTCGCCCTCGCCCTCGTCCCAAGCGAACGCGGAATCGAGCACCTCGTCCAGTGGGCCGACGCGCACCTCGTCCGTCCGTAGGACGCACACCGGACGTCCATCGCCGCCATAGACGACACTGTGCGTGCCCGGTTGGGGTACCTGTTCACCCTCGTGCTGGAACTCGATCAAAGTGCAGCCCGTGGCTCGCTTACGCCCGGTCAACACCAGACCGACCAACTCATTGGCGAGCTCCGGCGAATCGCCGAAGCAGTACGGGACGCCGTCGGCGCGCCAGCCGGTTGCCGCTTCGAACTCGGCCGCGTAACGGGTGACGGCGGCCTGATCGGGAATCGGCATGGTTCCGACCGTAGCAATCCCTCGGAGGAATGCCCGATGAGCCCGGCACGTCCGAGGGTGGGGGCACCCGACTCCCGTCGATCGCGCTCGTCGAGACCTGGAGGCGGCTCGGGCCTCGGCGCGGCCCCTGCGCGACGACCAGGGTTCGACACGATCGACCAGCCGTTGTGATGGTGATCGTTGTGGCCAACGCGAGCTCCGGCGTCTGACCCCGGTCTGAACCGGAAAAGGAACCGTCCCCTGAACTGGAAAGCAACCGTCGGCTGAACGGGAGTGAGGTGCCTTTTCGATTCAGGGATGCCTCAAGCGGCTCGGATGCGGGCCTTGCCGTCGTCACTAGGCTCGACGCGGAAGGGAGCACCGATGGAGATCAGCGTCCAGGGAACGCACGAGGAGACCGTCCAGCCCGAGGTGGGACGCCTGCACGCGAGCGCCCGGGTTGAGGCGGCCGACAAGAACGAGGTGCTGCGCACCGCCACCGGGGTGGTCCAGCGGCTGCATGCCGAACTGAAGCGGTTGCAGGAGGCCGGGCAGGTGGGTGAGATCGTGGTGCGGCCGATCACCACCTCGTCATGGCGTCCGGTGTCGCGTGGCCGCCAGCAACAGCCGATCTACCGGGCGAATGCTGAGATCCGAGCCGACTTCACCGACTTCGTGGCGCTGGCCGATCTTGCTGCCCAGTTGGGTGCACTGGAGGGCCTCGAACTGAACCGGGTCGAATGGCGACTCACCGACGCCACCCGCCGCGACCTGGAGAACACCTGTCTGACCAGAGCGGTCGAGCAGGCCCGGGACCGCGCCCTGGCGATGGCGCGTGCCGCCGGCGAGAGCGCGGTCGCGTTCGTCAAGCTGGCCGATCCCGGCCTGCTCGGGCAGCCGCCGGTGGCGGAGTCGTTCGGCGGCATGCCCCAGCCGGGGATGATGCGTTCGGCGATGATGACCGACGACCTGGCCGGCATCGAGATCCAGCCCGAGGACCTGGTGGTCAGCGGCGCGGTCGAGGCGCGGTTCGTGACCGTGGAGTCCTGAGTAGGCACGTACGGGCTGGTCGTCGGTCAAGCCTGTCGAGACTCCCAGGGAAAGGCTGATTTCGTTGGTCGAGATTGTCGAGACCTGGACGACCTGGTGCTGGCAAGGGGTTTCGGCACGCTCAACCAGCGGTGGTTGCGTTGATCAGTGCTTTCCCTTGCGCGAAGCGCTGATCAATCATGTCCCGGCTGCGCCGCATTCGGCGGGCGATCTGGGGTCCCGCGTCCTCTCGTCTGCCTGCCGACGGGTTGGACTGTGGCCGGTCGCGCCGCACCGGTCCGGTATGCCAGATGGGGGAGAATGGACGGGTGCCCACCTATCGTGACGAGGCGGTCGTGCTGCGCACCCACAAGTTGGGTGAGGCCGACCGGATCATCACCCTGCTGTCCCGGCGCAACGGCAAGATCCGCGCGGTGGCCAAAGGGGTGCGGCGGACGTCGTCCAAATTCGGCGGACGGCTGGAACCGTTCAGCCACATCGACGCCCAGTTCGCCACCGGACGCACCCTCGACGTGGTCACCCAGGCGGTCACCCTGCACGCCTACACCGAGCCGTTGGGCGGCAACTACACCGCCTACACGACCGGGCAGGTGATCCTGGAAACCGCGGACCGGCTGGTCGCCGAAGAGCGGGAGCCGTCCCTACAGCAGTTCCTGCTGCTGGTCGGGGCACTGAACGCGCTGACCGCCGGCACCAGCGACGGTCCGCGTCCGGCCACCATGATCATGGACGCCTACCTGCTGCGCGCGGTCGCCGTCGCCGGCTGGGCGCCGAGCCTGTCCGACTGCGCCAAGTGCGGGACGCCCGGGCCGCACGAGGCGTTCAACCCGCAGGCCGGCGGGATGGTGTGCCGACGTTGCCGTCCGCCCGGTTCGGCGCTGCCGCCGCCTACTGTGCTGGCCTATCTCACGGCGTTGTTGACTGGTGACTGGGTCGCCACCCGCGATGTCGACGACCGCTCGCAACGCACCGCCAGCGGATTGGTCAGCGCCTTCGCGAACTGGCATCTGGAGCGGGGGCTGAGGGCGCTCAGCCACGTCGACCGCTGAAGTCCCGCCGGCAGTTGCGTGCCGTGGACCGCTGCGTGCCGTCGGCAGTTGCGTGCCGTCGGCCGCTCAGTCCCGTCGGGCCGCTCAGTCCCGTCGGCCGCTGAATGCGCGCCGTTGATGAGATCCGTGGTCACTGGACGGATCCGTGGCGACTTTCGTGCTGCAGCACGAAAGTCGTCACCGAGGGTGAGAGCGGTCACTGATGCTGAGATCGGTGAACAGGATCGTACCGTGGTGCGCGGATGGCGGGATGGGGATCTGTGACGACTGGGCGGATCCGTGACGACTGGACGGATCCGTGGCGACTGGCGTGCTGCAGCACGAAAGTCGTCACCGAGGGTGAGAGCGGTCACTGATGCTGAGATCGGTGAACCGTGCCGTGTCGTGCCGTCGAGCGACGTGGCGTGGCGTGCGGCCGATGGTTGGGATGGTGGTGCCGTGGGCTGGTGGGTGACACTCGGCGCTCACCCTGGATCGTGGCGCCGTTCGCGTAGCCCGGGACGGGCCCCGATAGCCTGGGTGGATGCTGGCGGTGAACAGGTTTCGAGTGCGTCCCGAGGACGAGGACGGCTTCTTCCGCCGGGCCCGGGCGGCGGTCGACTTCATGACCACTCGGGAGGGCGCCGAGTCGGTCGAACTCGTCCGGAATCTCGATGAGCCCGACCTGTGGGCGATCGTCGGACGCTGGGCGAACGTAGGCTCCTACCGGCGGGCCTTCAATGGTTACGAGGCCAAGGTCGTCCTGGTTCCGCTGCTCAGCGAAGCGATCGACGAACCCGGCGCCTACGACGTCCCGGACGCCGTCGGCCTCAACCTGCCCCGCTCCCGCTGATTGGGGGCAGCCCGGAGGGCAGGATTCCGCGCGCACCTTGCTCCTTGTCGAGTATTGGCCCTGGTTCAAACAGCTGCGATCACCTCAAAAGGGGCACGTCGCCGAGGTGCGCGGACGGGGTCGGGCGGGACGGGCTGCGAGGAGACGGGATCGGACGGGGTCGCGCGGGACGGGGCTGCGGGGAGACGGGATCGGACGGGTCTGCATGCGGACGGCGTCGCGCGGGACGGGGCTGCGGGATCGGACGGGCGGGATCGGTTGGGGAGGCGGAGGACGGGCCGGGATCGGTCGGGACGGCGTCCCGTTCACGGTAACGTGGTCACTTGCGTGTCAGCCGGGCATGCATCGACTCACAAGGAGTTTCTCGTGGCCAGTCGCCTCGACAACGTCATTAGCCTGTGCAAGCGGCGGGGGTTTGTGTACCCCTGCGGCGAGATCTACGGCGGTACCCGGGCGGCCTGGGACTACGGACCCTACGGCGTCGAGCTCAAGGAGAACATCAAGCGGCAGTGGTGGAAGGCCGTGGTGCAGGGCCGCGACGACGTGGTCGGCATCGACTCCTCGATCATCCTGCCTCGCCAGGTGTGGGTGGCGTCCGGACACGTCGGCGTGTTCTCCGACCCGCTGACCGAATGCCTGAGCTGCCACAAGCGGTTCCGCGCCGACCAGCTGGAAGAGAACTTCGAGCACAAGAAGGGGCGGGCGCCGTCCGGGCTGGAAGAAATCAACTGCCCCGAGTGCGGCACGCTGGGCCGGTTCACCGAGCCGCGTGACTTCAACATGATGCTGAAGACCTACCTCGGTGTGATCGAGGACGAGTCCGGCTTGCACTACCTGCGTCCCGAGACGGCGCAGGGCATCTTCATCAACTTCAAGAACGTCGAGAACTCGGCTCGGGTGAAGGTGCCGTTCGGCATCGGCCAGGTCGGCAAGAGCTTCCGCAACGAGATCACCCCGGGCAACTTCATCTTCCGCACCCGCGAGTTCGAGCAGATGGAGATGGAATTCTTCGTCAAGCCCGGCACCGACGAGGAATGGCACCAGCACTGGATCGACGCGCGCACTGACTGGTACGTCGATCTCGGCATCAGCCGGGACAACCTGCGACTCTTCGAGCACCCGCAGGAGAAGCTGTCGCACTATTCGAAGCGGACCGTCGACATCGAATACAACTTCGGCTTCGCCGGAGGGGACGGCTGGGGCGAGCTGGAAGGCATCGCCAACCGGACCGACTTCGACCTGGGCACCCATTCGAAGCATTCCGGCACCGACCTGTCCTACTTCGACCAGGCGCAGGGCGAGCGGTACACGCCCTACGTGATCGAGCCGGCGGCGGGTTTGACCCGGTCGCTGATGGCGTTCCTGGCCGAGTCCTACACCGAGGATCAGGCGCCGAACACCAAGGGCGGCGTCGACACCCGGGTGGTGTTGAAGCTCGATCCGCGGCTGTCCCCGGTCAAGGTGGCGGTGCTGCCGCTGTCCCGCAACGAGCGGCTGTCGCCGGCCGCCCGTGACCTGGCCGCCTCGCTGCGCCGCTACTGGAACATCGAGTTCGACGACGCCCAGGCGATCGGACGCCGCTACCGCCGCCAGGACGAGATCGGCACCCCGTTCTGCGTCACGGTCGACTTCGACACTTTGGACGACCAGGCGGTCACCGTCCGCGAGCGCGACACCATGACCCAGGAGCGGGTGGCGCTCGACCAGGTGCAGGGCTATCTCGCGCAACGCCTGATCGGCTGCTGAGCGACCCACTGGTCGAGCGTTGTCGAGACCCGGCAGTGGTGGGTTTCGGCAGGCTCAACCGGCGGTGGTCCGGGGCGGTGGCGCCTTCCAGACTCGGCAGTAGTGGTTTCGGCAAGCCCGACCGGCGGCGGTCCGGGTGGTGGTGCTTTCCAGTCTCGGCAGTGGTGGGTTTCGGCAGGCTCAACCGGGTGGTTTGTTGGTCGAGCTTGTCGAGACCTGTCGGCCGGTGATGGTCGTCCCGCGCGGTCTCGGGGAGTTCACTACCGGATCTTGCGCTGTTCTTGAGGTCCCGCCGATGTTGCGTTGAGGGACGTCCGGCAAAGTTCTTCTTGTGCCGGGGGGCACAGGCACCAGGAGACAGGGCCGGGATCGCGATTCGGGGGAACGCGAGGAACGGCGGGGGGAACCTGTCGGTTGGTGAAGACAAGGATTGAGCCGGGTCGTGGCGCAGAGAGCGTCCAAGACCCGGCTCTCCTCATGTCCGGTTGGTGCATTGCCCGATGGGCGCCTTGCCCGACGGCTGTCGCTCAGCATAGTGCCATCGGCTCGCTATGGAAGCATTGATCATTCAGGTGATCCCGCGCTCCGACCCGGGATATCCGGCGGGAGAGATCCCGGATCAAGTCCGGGATGACGATGGATGGGCTTGATCAGCGCTTCCCTAAGGAGGCGCCGATTCGTTGGCCGAGCTTGTCGAGACCTGGGGGATCTGGTGCTGGTAAGGGGTTTCGACAAGCTCAACCCGCGGTGGTTGCGGTGATCGGCGTTCCCTAAGCCGCCAAGTGGCCCGAATCTCTCAGGACCGCTTGTGGAACAGGTTGCGCAGCCAGCCGAGCACCGTCTGGCTGTCCATCGCCTCCTCGAAGCCGTCGGCGATCGCCTCGAACGACGCCATCACGTCGTCGTGGTGGTCGAGGAAGCGGGCGTGGCTGATCTCGTCCACACCGACCAGTCCGGTCGCCGATTCGATCGCCTCGGTGACGCGGACGAGCACTCCGAAGGTTTCGGCGGAGGCGTTCACCGACCAGAACGGCAGGGACGCTTCGCGCTCGTCGTGCGTCCAGGTGACCAACAGCCCGGACTGATCGTGCACCAACTGCCGCGAGAAGTGGTTCCGGGCGACATCGTGTGCACCCGCTGGCAGTAGCTCCACCAGGCGGGGGTGCAGCTCATCCCACGCGACGATCTCGTCCGACGTCAACTCGGCCGGCGGGTGGGAAGCGTCCTGATCGTTCTGGAGCGGGTCCGGCAGCGCTGCGGTCTCGGGTGTCACGAAGTGCACGACGAAGCTCATGGCGCGCAGCCTAGTGGGACGGACGATGAGTCGCATCGGGCGATCTTTGAGAAGCATCTGCGTCACGATGGCGTCAGAACGACGCAGAAGTGGCGCCCAAGCACTTGAGATGCGGTCAGATAGACGTCACCATGGTGTCATGGACCTGAATCCCTACCTGGCGGCGGTGGCCGCCGACCTGGAGAAGGCGACCGCGCTCGCCGACGACGCCACCAGAGCGATCAGTGCGCGGGTGGCAGTCGCCGTCGAGCCGGCGCTGCGATTGGCGATGACGCAGCTGCTGGCGGACGCCGCGGCCCAACTCACCAGCGAACTGCCGGCCACCGTGATCACGGTGCGGATGGACGGTCGCGAACCTGTCCTGCAGGTGCAGGAGCAGGCGGTGGCCGAGCCGGCGCCGTCCGAACCCATCGCGGGTACTGAGGACGAGGGCGTCGCCCGGGTCACTGTCCGGCTGCCGGAACAACTCAAGCGGCGCGCCGAAGCGCTTGCCCAAGCCGCGGAACAGTCGCTCAACACCTGGATCGTGCAGGCCGTCCGCGGCGCTGCCCAGGCACCACGCACCGACCGTCACAACTCGTCCCGCCGGATCAGCGGCTGGGCCTGAGGAGGAATCGTGAACACCACTACCACTACGCGCCACACCTGGGAATTCGGCACCGACGAGGTGCCCAGGCTGCGGCTGCAGGCGCATCACGCCGACGTCTTCGTGCGGCACGACGCGGCGCCCGGGCAGACCAGCATCACCCTGTCCGCCGCTGCCGCGGTCGACCTGGCCGGCGTCGAGGCGCGCACCGAGGGACGGGAGGTGATCGTGACCATCCCGGCCCTGATCGCCACCGAGAACCCCGGCTTCGGCTTCTCGTTCCAGCTCGGCGGATTCACCATCGGTGCCGGCAACACAGTCCGGTTGCGGCTGGACGTGCTCGTGCCCGAGACCGCCGACCTCGACCTCAAGGTGGGCGGCGGCGACATCGTGATCGACGGCCGCTCCGGTGAACTACGCGCCCGGACCGGCGGCGGCGACGTCCGGTTCGACGATGCCGGTGATGTGGTCGTACACACCGGCGGCGGGGACATTCGCGCCACGCGGGCCGCACAGGGCAACCTCGACACCGGTGGCGGCGACATCAGCATCGAGAGTCTGGGCGAAGGGCGCGTGCACAGCGGCGGTGGCGACGTGCACGTCGGGGCGATCGCGTCCGGTGCGATCAAGACCGGTGGCGGCGACATCCACGTGGGCCGCACCGAGGGCGATGTCACGGTGACCACCGGCGGCGGCGACGTCCGCCTCGACTCCTGCCTCGGCTCCACCGAGGTGAGCACCGGTGCCGGCGACGTGCGTGCGCATGTCGCCGGCGGACGCTGGCAGGCCCGGACCGGAGCGGGCGACATCATCGTCACGGTGCCGCCCGGGGTGCCCGTCTGGCAGGACCTGAGCAGCCCGCTCGGGGACGTCACCAGCCGGATCGGTGGCCGCGGCGAGCCGTCCGAGGGGCAGGAGCACATCGAGATCACCGCCCGGACGGGAACGGGCGACATCAGGCTCAGTTGATCCGGAACCACGAAGAGGAATCGGGATCGGGCACGGCTGTTCGTGCCCGATCCCGATGGCTTCTCACACCAGTGGCACGAAGCTGAACCGGTGCTCGTGATCGGGTTCACGGTGCCAGCCGTCCTTGTCGCGGAGGACGGTCCACATCAGCCCGGCGGCGGGCAGCACCATCCGTCCGCCGATGCTGAGTTGCTGCTCCAGTTCGACCGGAATGGCACCGGCATCGGCCGACACCAGGATGCGGTCGAACGGCCCGAGATCAGGAAAGCCGAGGGTGCCGAGTGACGCCTGTTCGATCCGGGCACCGGGCAGGTCGAGCGCGGCGAGGTTCGCCCGGCCCCACTCCACCAACTCGGGTACCACTTCGACGCCGAGCACCGAGCCGGTGGGTCCGGTCAGCCGAGCGAGTAACGCGGTGGTCCAGCCTGAGCCACTGCCGACGTCCAGCACATGCGCGCCGGCGGGCACCTCCAGGCGCTCCAGCATGAACCGCACCGTCCAGGGCTGGGAGTTGGTGGCGCCATGTCCGATCGGTAAGGGGGCATCCATCGCTGCGCGGTGGCGCAAGTTGGGCGGCAGGAACCCTTCGCGGGGCGTGGCCTGAAAGGCGTTCGCGACGCGTGCCCGCTCGGTGCTCATCCTCCAGCGTCCCTCGCCCGCCGAGGCTTGTCGAGGGGCGTGGGTCGCGGGTCGAGACTGGTTCCACCACCGAGAACGCCGGTGATTGGGTACCTGGGTGCGTGAACGAATGCGGGCCTTCCTGGCGGACGTCCGACCGCTGCAAGCGCCGGACTTCCGCCGGCTCTGGGTGGCCAACATCGTCACGGTGATCGGGGCACAGCTCACGGTGGTGGCGGTGCCGGCCCAGATCTACAGCCTCACCGGCAGCTCGGCCATGGTGGGCCTGACCGGGTTGTTCGGCCTGGTCCCGCTGATCGTGTTTGGACTGTGGGGTGGTGCGCTGGCCGACCACTTCGACCGGCGCAGCCTGCTGATCGTCACCACACTTGGACTGATCCTGACCAGTGGCGTGTTCTGGCTACTCGCCGAAGTGAACCTCGGGAATGTGTGGCTGCTGCTGGTGGTGTATGCCGTCCAGCAAGCCTGCTTCGCGATCAACCAACCGGTCCGGACGGCGGTGCTGCCCGCACTGATCCCGCTCGACCAGCTACCGGCCGCCAACTCGCTGAACATGACGGTGATGAGCGCCGGCGCGATCGCGGGACCGCTCGTCGGTGGTGCGCTGATTCCGGTATTCGGGTTCCCGCTGCTGTACCTGATCGACACGGTGTGTTTAGTGGCCACGCTGTGGGCGGTGGTCAAGCTGCCGAAACTGCCCGTCTTGGAACGCAAGGGGACGCCGGGCCTGCGCTCGGTGCTGGACGGCCTGGGCTACCTGCTGGGGCACCCGATCCTGCTCACCTCGTTCCTGGTGGACGGCATCGCGATGGTCTTCGGGATGCCCCGGGCACTATTCCCGCAGATTGCTCACGAGAGCTTCGGCGGACCCCCGGCGGGCGGACTGGCGTTCGCCCTGCTGTTCGCGGCGATGCCGGCCGGTGCCGTGCTGGGCGGGGTGTTGTCCGGCTGGGTGTCCCGGGTGGATCGGCAGGGGCTGGCCGTGATCTGGAGCGTGATCGGCTGGGGTGGGGCGGTGGTGGTCACCGGCGTGGCGGTCTGGTTCGCACCCGCCCTGCCGGCCGCGATGCTCACCGTTGCGGTCGCGGCACTGGCGTTCGGCGGCGCTGCCGACATGGCGTCCGCCGCGTTCCGCCAATCGATGCTGCTGACTGCCGCCGACGACGCCGTCCGAGGCCGACTGCAGGGGGTGTTCATCGTCGTGGTCGCCGGTGGTCCCAGGATCGCGGACGTGTTGCACGGTTGGGCGGCCGAGGGTATCGGGACGGCGGCCACCACCGCCGGCGGCGGCATTCTGGTGATTGTCGGGGTGGTCATTGCCGCGGTTACCATTCCTGCCTTCGTCCGGTATCGGATCTCCGAGCAGGTTGGCAAAAAGACCTGAAAAGGACTCGATTCCGCTTCCGCTCATGCCTGGATGGCGGTCGTGCACAGGATTCTGGCGCCGGGTGCGGTCCATGGAATTTCGGCAGTAGCGAGCCGGATGCTTGCAGCCGTAAAGCGACGCCAGGGTGGAAGCAGGTGTCACCAGTGTTCCGCTGCGATGAGAGCTATGCCACGCGGGATATCGCGATGCAAGGCTCCTATCGGTTCGTGCTTTCGGACGCATTCTCTTGCGACCATCCAAGCGATGTCGCCAGGGCTACCCGGGTTCAGCCGCCGGAGGGCCATCTGGCCGCTGGCAGATGGCGCGCGGGGGGTTCCGTTGGTCCCTGACGTCCGTCGGCGTCAGGGACCAACGCCAGCTACCCCTCAGACATTGAAGTGTTGCCCAACGCGGCTCACCCATAGACCTTGATGGATGTTGTAGACCGGCGTCGTGACGCCCAGCCGGTACCATGGACGCTTGCACCAAATGACACCAGTCAGGTTGTTCGCGGTGTCGGTGCGCGCCGTGATCGAGATCTGACGTCCGCGCGTGTAGGGAACGGACCCGTACTGCGAGCCCATCTGAACCGCCACCACGCTTCCCCCGCCGGTGGCCGCGCAACGCCAGTCGCCGAAGCTCACGGTAATCTTGCCGGTGGCCGCCTCGGCCGGCGCCGCCGCTCCGAGTGTCGCCGCGCCGGTAGCAAGGACAAGCGCAGCCCCTGCAACACCGCGACGCAATGTGTTCCCGATTTTGCCCATCAAATTTCCTCCCCCGAATGTAGTTCTGGTGAAACGCCAAACCCCCGTTGAGCGTGCCCCATGAGCCAGCCGCGGTCGCGTGTGGCTCTGAGCTAGACGGTGCGATATCGGCGTATCGCTCGCCTTTCACAAGAAAGCTACGAGGAACTTTAGAAGTGGGGAATCGGTGGTGCAACCTGAACCGAGAGGCCGTTGCTGAGAGTTAGGTAAGAATCGGCAAATAGAGCAGCGTTAGAATTATTCTTCATCACGCTGTTTCCCGGCCATATTCCTAGTGTTCGGAAAGAACTCGACCCGTCTGGTGTGCTGTCCTGCGCAGCGCGAGCTGGACAATGACGATGGTGATCTCGATCGTCAGACCATCCCTGAGGTGCGGTGGACCAGCTCAAGCGCAGTCTTGGATGTGGACAGCACACGCCGGGCACGGGTGGGATGAGGCGTGCCACCCGGGTGCGGTTTCTGACCCGGCCGATGTTCTCTTAGGCTGGGCAGGTGCAGGCGTTGCAGCAGACTTCTCTCCGGCTGGGGTCCGTCCACGTCGACCCGCCGGTGGTCTTGGCGCCGATGGCCGGCATCACCAACGCCGCCTACCGGCAGCTGTGTCGCGAGCAGGGAGCCGGCCTCTACGTCTGCGAGATGATCACCTCGCGCGGGATCGTGGAACGCATCCCGAGGACCTTCTCGATGCTGCGTTTCGATCCGGGCGAGACCGTCCGCTCGGTGCAGCTCTACGGCGTCGATCCGGAGGTGATGGCGAAGGCCACCACCATTCTGTGTGACGAGTTCGGGGTCAATCACGTCGACCTCAACTTCGGTTGCCCGGTGCCCAAAGTGACCCGACGCGGCGGTGGGGGAGCGCTGCCCTGGAAGCGGGACCGGCTGGCTGCGATCCTGACCGCGACGGTGCGGGCGGCTGAGCCGTACGGCGTCCCGGTCACCATGAAGACCCGGATCGGGATTGACGCCGACCACGAGACCTTTCTGGACGCCGGCAGGATCGCCGCCGAAGCCGGGTGCGCCGCGATCGCGCTGCATGCGCGCACGGTCAAGCAGTCCTACGGCGGGCAGGCCGATTGGGCACGGATCGCCGACCTGGTCGCTGCCACCGATATTCCGGTGCTCGGCAACGGGGACATCTGGGAGGCCCCGGACGCGCTGGCGATGATGGAGCGCACCGGGTGCGCCGGCGTCGTGATCGGACGCGGTTGCCTCGGCCGTCCCTGGCTGTTCCGCGATCTGGCCGCCGCCTTCGCCGGCGAGCCCGCCCCGCCCCTGCCGAACCTCGGCGACGTGGCCACGATGGTGTACCGGCACGCCGAGCTGCTGGCCGGGCTGGACGGGGAAGTCCACGGCATGCGCGACCTGCGTAAGCACATGGCCTGGTACTTCAAGGGCTTCCCGGTCGGTGCCGAGCTGCGCCGGGGCCTGGCCATGGTGTCGAGCCTGGCCGAGCTGTCCGGATTGCTCGAACAACTCGATCCGGCGGTCGAATTCCCGAGCGCGGAGTTGGGTTCACCCCGCGGACGGCAGGGTTCGGCGCGCGAGCGGGTGGTGCTGCCCTACGGCTGGCTCGACTCCCAATGCCTCGGCGACGCCGACATCGCGGACGCCGAGTCGGACGTCTCCGGCGGCTGAGACCTCGTCGGTCGAGCTTTGGAGTTGCGCTGGTCGGCTTGTCGGGACCCTCGATCTCGACAAGCTCAATCAGCGGACCTCGACGGCCTCAGCCCAGGTACGGCATCATCGCGGCGACCATCATGATGACAGCCACGACCGGTGCAAGGACACCGAGGATGATCGCCCAGACTCCGTAGGCCCGTCCGCGCCGCGTCGCCGTGGCGATGATCCCGGTGATCCACGCGGCGACGCCCACGTAGCCCGCCACGTTGAGTGCGGCGAGACCGCCGGCGCCGAGTTGGTCCATCAGTTCCTGGGTGAGCTGCTCTTGAGACAGATTGCCGCCGGAGGCGAGTGCGAGCGGGCCGACCAGGGCACCCATCCGCCACATCAGCCAGCTGAGCACCACCCCGCACACCACGACGCCCCCGAGCGCGATCATGCCGAGTATCGGGGAGTGTTGCCGAGCGGCAGGCTGCCCGTACGACGGGGTCATCTGCGCTTGTGGATAGCCGTGCGTCGCCGGATAGCCCTGCGCCGCCGGATAGCTCTGCTGGGCGGGATAGGCCTGTGTGGCCGGGTAGCCCTGCTGGGCCGGGTAGGCCTGTGTGGCGGGGTAGCCGGGCTGGGCGGGATAGGCCTGCGTGGCCGGGTAGCCCTGTTGAGCCGGGGGATAGCCGCCCTGCTGATCCCAGCCCGAGGCAGGCTGCGCACCGTCTCCGTAGCCGCCCTGTTGGCCCCAGCCGGGAGTACCCTGGGGATCGTTCGCGTCGCCCTGCGGATTCCAGCCGGACGACCCGCCCGGTTGCCCGGCACCGTACGGCTGCGGGGATTCGCCCTGCTGAGGGTATGAGGGCTGATGGGGGTTTTGGGGGTCGGGACCCTGGGTCATGGCTGCCTTCCGCGTAGTGACCGTTCCATCATGGCAGGCATCCGGGAAGGGTTCGGACGGCTCGCGGTCTAGTGCGGCTGCGCCCGCCTCGTCCGGCTGGGCCGGGAGGTCAGCAGCGCCGCTCCGACGGCGGCCACCGGCATTCCGGCGGGCACGACCATGAGGCGGCCGGGCAGGTCCAGCGAGGCCAGGAACTCCGACGCCTCCGCCCGCTCGGCGAGGAGTAGGCGGGCCAGCTCGGCCAGTCCCGGGGCGGTCTGGATCACGCCCCCGCCGACGCTCACCCGGGCGGACCCGTGGGCCAGCACCACCAGTTGCACCGCGTCCGCGATCCCGCACGCCGCCAGTTCGGCCACCGCCGCCGCACCCTGGTGCCCGTCGTCGACCGCGGCGATCAGCGTCCCGAGAGTCACCTCGGGTGTCAGCCCGGACAGCCGGGCGGTGATCTGAGCACCACCGCTGAGCACCTCGATGCAGCCGTCCTGGCCGCAGGCGCAGCGTCCGGCGCCGGGCCGCACCGGAAGGTGGCCGATCTCGCCGGCCAGGTTCTCCGGCCCGCGCACCAGCAGTCCGCCGGCCAGCGTCGCCGCCGCGACACCGGTGCCGAAGTTGAGGTAGGTGAGGTCGGCGTCCGACGCATCCAGGAGATGGGCAACGCCGAGTGCGGTGGCCTTCACATCATTGTCGACACGCACCTCGGCGCCGATCAGCTCGCCCAGCCGTTCAGCGAGCGGGAGCCGTCCGATGCTCAGATTGACCGCGGTGTGCACCACCCCGGTCCGGTGGTCGACCCGGCCCGGAATGCCGACCCCGATGCCCTGGAGGTCTCCGAATCTGACGCCGGCCAGCTCGATGCATTGCCGAGCGGCGGCCAGCGCGGAGCGGATCACCCCGTCCCCGCCCAGTTCGGTCTGCCGGACGTGGTCGGCGACGATCCGGGCATCCTCGTCGAGCAGGACGGCTTGGGTCTTGGTGCCTCCGATATCGATGCCGAGGCGTGGTGCGCCCAGGTGCGCCGCGATCATCGGGAACCTTTCGCGAGCAGCCGGAGCAGGCCGGTCGCGGCGCCCCGTCCGCTGCCGAAGGTGACCACGTCGAGCCGGACCGGGCCGGTGTGGTCGGGCCAGCCGAGTTCGACCATGAGCGCGTCCGGACGCTGCCGCAGCACCACGCCGGACGCCTGCCGCAGGAACTCGACCCGGTTCAGGTCCCGGCCCTGCACGACCAGCGGCCGCCCCCGGTAACGCTGGAGCGCCTCGCCCAGCGCATCCAGGTCGGCCACGGTCACCATGGCGGCGCCCGGTAGCTGTGCCTCGACGACGTCGGCGAGGTGGTCGCCGATGCCCCACGGCGTTTCGCCGGCAGCGATGCCCGCCGGTGAGGCGAGCCTGACCAGGACGGGGGCATGTACCGGCTCGATCGGTCCCCGAATCCAGAAGCCGGCCGGGTCGACGGTGAGCGGTCCGGACGGGGGATCGACGGCCGCGGCGCGCAGCCGGGCCAGTTCGGACGACATGGCGCCCACCCGGGCGGCGGCGTCCACGACGCGGCTCGCAGCCAGGCGTCCGGTGCCGACCGCGTCCAGGATGCGGCTGCGGACGGCGTCCAGCAGGTCGGCGGTGGTCTCGCTGCCCAGGCAGAGCAGGTCCACGCCGGCAGCCAGCGCCAGCACGGCGGCCTCGGGAATGCCCCGGTCCGCGCTGGCGCCGGCCATGTCGAGGGCGTCGCTGACGATCGCTCCGGTGAACCCGCGGCGGCGTAGCTCACCGAGCACAGGCGTGCTGAAGGTGGCCGGACGGCGCGGGTCGAGCGCCGGCACCAGGATGTGCGAGGTCATCACCGCCACGCTCCCGGCGACAAGCGCGGCGTCGAACGGCGGCAGATCCCGGACGCGGAGCGTGGCGGCGTCCGCGGTGATGGTGGGCAAGCCGAGGTGTGAATCGGTGGCGGTGTCGCCGTGCCCCGGGAAGTGCTTGGCGACCGCACCCACGCCGGCCGCTTGCAGTCCCTGCACATAGGCCGCGACGTGGCGCGCCACCAGGTCGGCGTCGGCGCCGAAGCTGCGCACCCCGATCACCGGGTTGCGCGGGTTCGAGTTGACGTCGGCGACCGGCGCCAGGTTCAGGTCGATCCCGGCCGTCCGCAACTCGGCCCCGATCCGGCTGGCGACGTCGCGGGTGAGAGCCGGATCGTCACGGTGCCCGAGGTAGGCCATCGACGGGTGAGGAGAGCCGTCCGCATGATGCAGCCGGGTGACGTCCCCGCCCTCCTCGTCGGTGGCGACCAGGGCGTCCGGATGGGCGGCATGGATGGCGTCGGTCAACTCCCGGACTTGACCGGGTGCGACGATGTTGCTGCCGAACAGGCAGACCGCCCCCAGCCCGCCGGCGAGTTCCCCAGCCAACCAGCCGGGCAGGTCGGGCCCGGAAAAGCCGGGCATCAGGACGGCGTTGACCGCCCGGCGCAGCTGCTCGTCCACGTCAGCCCTTGACCGATCCGGCGACCAGGCCGGAGGTGAGCTTGCCCTGGACGATCAGGAAGAAGATGATCACCGGCACCGCGACCAGGGTGGACGCTGCCATCACCTGACCCCAGTCGGTTTCCCGGGTGGCGCTGGCCTGGACGAAGCCCCGCAGCCACAGCGGCAGGGTCTGATACTCCTGGGCTTGCAGGATGACCAGGGCGACGGTGAACTCGTTCCAGGCCTGCAGGAACGCGTACACCCCGGATGCCACCAACCCGGGCGCGAGTAGCGGGAAGGTGATCCGGAAGAACGCCTGGGTGCGGGAGAGTCCGTCGACCATCGCGGCCTCCTCGAGTTCGATCGGGACGCCGGCGACGAAGCCGCGCAGCATCCAGATGGTGAACGGCACCACGGCCGCGATGTACAGGATGGACACCCCGATCACATTGTTGAGCAGGTGCAGCGACGCCATCAGTTTGTACTGGGCGATGAACAGGCCCTCGGCCGGCAACATCTGGATGAACAGCACGGCGAGCACGAACGAGGCTCGGCCGCGGAACCGGAACCGGCTGATCGCCAGGGCGGCGAGGAACGCGAAGAGCAGACAGAACACGACCGTGGTCAGCGTGATCGCCACGCTCATGCCCAGCGCCGGCCAGAAGGTGCCCTGGGCGAAGACCGCGCCGAAGTTGGCCAGCGACCCGCCCCAGGGCAGGAACTGTGGCGTGGTCGAGGTCAACACCGCGTTGGGCAGCAGTGATGAGTTGAGCATCCAGTACACCGGGAAGATCCAGACCACGGCGACCAGCAGCGCGACCAGGGTGGTGATCACCCGGGCCGGCCGGATCCGCCGCCGGCGGGGGAGCGCGACGCTGCTCACTGGTCCTCCTTCATCAGGTGCGTCACGTAGAAGAAGCTGAGCGCGACGGTCAGCAGGAGCACGAAGATCGACAGTGCCGAGGCCATCGCGAAGTCGGACGAGCCGACCCCCAGCCGGTAGATATACGTGCCGAGCAGGTCGGTCTCGGCGATCGGCGCGCCGGCGTCCTGCAGCATCTTGATCTGGGCGAACACCCGCAGGTCCCAGATCACCTGCAGCAGCGCCACGATCATCAGCACCGGCCGGATCATCGGCATGGTGATCGCGAAGAACCGTTGCCGGGCGGACGCGCCGTCCAGAGCTGCCGCCTCCATCACTTCGTCGGAGATCTGGGTGAGGCCGGCGTAGACCGAGAACGCGACGAACGGCACCGACATCCAGACCACGATCACGGTAGCCACGAAGTAGAAGCTGAGCGGCTGTTCGAGCCAGTTGTGGTTGGTGAAGTCCAGGCCGAGCTGGGTCAGGCTCCAGTTGACGATGCCGCGGCGCCAGTCGAACACCCAGATCCAGACCGTCATTGCGGCGATCACCGGCATCGCCCAGGCCAGCAGCATCGCGACCTGCAGGATCAACCGGGTCACGGTGCCGACGGCGTTCATCAGCAGCGCGACCAGGACTCCGAGCACCACGGTGACCGCCGCGTTGACCAGGCAGAACACGATCGACCGGACGACCACCGCCCAGGTCTGCTGATCGCTGAACAGTTGGACGTAGTTGGCCAACCCGACGAACTCGGGCGGCTTGCCGAACTGCTGCGCCAGGCCGAACTTCTGCAGCGAGGTGATGAACTGCCAGACCAGCGGATAGCCCAGAGCGACCAGCAGCGCGGCGATCGCCGGGATCAGAAGCAGGTACGGCGCCACGCTGAACCGGCGGCGTCGCGGCTGCTCGGACGACGCACGCCCGGCGTCCGGTGGTGCGCTCACGGCTGTCATCGGATTCCTCTCTGTTATCGCCCGGCCCGTTGGTCGAGCTTGTCGAGACCTGGGTTTCGACAAGCTCAACCAGCGTGGTGTCGACAAGCTCAACCAGCGGTGGTTTCGACAGGCTCAACCAGCGGTGGTGCTCACTTGCCGTTCAGCATCGGGGTGAGCACGGCGTCGTACTCCTTGGCCAGGGCGGTGACATCGCCGCCCTCGGCGATCTTGGAGAAGAACTCCTCGAGCTTTCCGGAGGCCTCGACCGTCGCCCAGCCCGGCGCGGCCGGGGTCAGCTTCGAGTTGGACGCCGACGCGATCAGCGCCTTGGCGAACTGGTCGTCGCCGAGGCTGGAGACGTAGTCGGAGTTGGCCGGGCCGAGGCCGTTCTTACCGAGCAGCTTCTGGTAAGCGGACGAGAAGATGATCGTCATCAGGTCGCGCGCGCCGGCCTGATTCTTCGACGCGGCCGAGATGCCGATGTTCGAACCGCCGGCGAACACCGGGGCGGGCTTGCCGTCGTTGCCAGGCAGCACGAAGACGCCGAATTTGTCGTCGTTCCAGACCCGCTTGTCGTTCTTCAGGTCACCGATCGACCAGTGCGCCCAGTTCGGGGCCATGATGGTGGCGGCGGCCAGGCTGGTCTTGCCGGTCACCTTCTTCGGGTTGTCGGCGTCGTCCTTGATCACGTCGGAGTCGTTGATGTACAGCCACGGCGTCGCGTCCTTGGCGGTCTTCGGCGCCTTGGAGGCGTCCGCGAAGATGCCCTGCAACTGGGTGAGCCCCTTGATCGTGTTCGGATCGGACAGCGTGGACGTCCACGTCGCGCCCTCCTTCTTGGCCAGTTCGCCACCGTTGGCGAACACCCACGAGATGCCGTTGCGCCAGTCCTGGCCGCCGATGAAGAAGCCGGAGAAGTCCTTGATGTTCTTCGGGTTCTTGGTGGTGATCGTCTTCACCGTGGTGTTGAACTCGTCCAGCGTCTTGGGCACGCTCACCCCGGCCGCCGAGTAGATGTCCTTGCGGTAGAACATGTAGCGCGAGCCGAAGTAATACGGCAGCGTGTAGTTCTTGCCGTCCACCTTGCCGACCTCGACGAACGACTGCAGCAGCTTGTCACCGCCCAGTGCCGGGTACAGGTCGGAGATGTCCGAGAACGCCCCGACGTTGGTGAAGGTGGGCGACTGGGTGTTGCCGATCTCGACCACGTCCGGGGTGTTGTTCGCGTCCGGCAACGCGGTGGTGAGCTTGGTGACCAGATCGGGCCAGGCCTGCTCCTCGATCTTCAGCGTGCCGCCGTTCTTCGCCTTGTAGGCGGTCTTCAGGAAGGCGCGCAGGGCGTCCGGGGTGTCACCGCCGGCGAGCCACAGGGTGATGTCCTGCGGTCCGGACGCCACCGTCTGGGCGGCGGAGGGGCTGGGGCCGGTCCGGACGAGCAGGCGCCCAGCGCGAGGGCCGAGGCGGTCACCAGCGTGAGCGCCGACAGCTTCTTGTTCATTGCGTTCCCTTCGGGTCGTGCGGATTGATGGGCTGTTTGCCGAGCGGGGTCAGGTGACCCCGAGTTCGTGGAGTGTGACCAGTGCGCCGGCCCCCAGCAGGACGGCGTTCTCGCCGAGCGAGCTGGCGACGAGTTCGAGGTCGGGACGGAACGGGGACCGGGTGCGTTCGACGATGCAGCTGCGGGCGGCGTCCAGTAGGGCGGGGGTGACGACGTCGGCGGGCCCGCCGACCACGACGTGCTGCAGGCCGAGCATGCCGACCACCGGAGCGAGCGCGGCCCCGAGCCGGCGTCCGGCCCGGCCCAGAATGTCGTCGGCGCGGTCGCGGTCGGCGTCCAGTTGTGCGCGTAGCACCGGAACCGACGCCCATGCCTCAAGGCAGCCGGTCTTCCCGCAGCCGCACAGCGGGCCGTTGTCGCCGATCGTCACATGGCCGATCTCGCCGGCGTCGCTGGCCGCGCCGTGCACCAGCCGGCCGCCCACCAGCAGGCCGGCGCCCACGCCCCGGGAGAACTGGATGCGCACCAGATCGCCGGGTGCGCCGGCGAAGCGACGCTCGGCGAGCGCGGCGACGTTGGCGTCGTTCTCCACCGTGACCGGCAGCCCCAGGTCGCGGTGGAGTTGGTCCTGCAACGGCAGGTCGGTCCAGCGCAGGTTGGGCGCCGAGAGCACGGTGCCGGACCGGTCGACGGTGCCCGGGGTGCCGACGCCGAGGCCGAGGATCGGACGGCCGGCGGCCTCGACCAGTTCGGTGGCGAGGCCGCGGGCGGCGTCCAGCGCCTGTTGCCCGGTGGCGCCATCCAGCGCGCGAACCCTGGTCAGCAGCGGCTGGCCGGACAGCGACAGCACCGCGCCGCGTATCTGGTCGCGGGCGGAGAGGTCCATCGCCAGAATGTCCCGGCCGGCCGGGTTGAGCGCCAGCAGCGTGGCCGGCTTCCCCGGGCGGCCGAGTTCGCTCGTCCCGGTCTCGATCACCAGGCCCGCCTCGATCAGTTCGGCGACCAGGTCGGAGATGGTGACTTTGGTCAGTCCCGTCTCGCGGGCCAGGTCCGCGCGGGAGATCGGCGGATTGTCGTTGACTGCCTGCAGCACGAACGAGCGATTGCTGCGGCGGGCGTCCTTGGGCCGCAGCTTGCGTCGGATCGGGTACTGCATGGAAGTTAGTAAACCTTCCTAACTTGATCGTGACCAGAGGGTCCCACGAATGGTTATCGACTCGTGACCTACTGCGAGGATGGGACGCATGGCTGACCTCACCCCGCGGGCGATCGCCTGGGCCAACACCATGACCGGCCACGCCGCCGGAGAGGTGGTGCGGGCGCATTCAGAACCGGGCATGCGGCTCGGGCTGGAACGTCCGATCATGCGGGAGCAGCGTGAGGCCTGGGAGGCCGAACGGCTGGCGGCGGGCGCCACCCACGCCCATGGTGCGGGCGACCGAGACCGGCCCGAGGAGCCCGACCCCGAGCGCACCTGCTTTGAACGCGACCGGGACCGGATCGTCCACTCCACCGCGTTCCGGCGGCTGGCGGGCAAGACCCAGGTCGTCGTCCATCCCACCGATCACCAGCGGACCCGGCTCACCCACGCGCTCGAGGTGGCCCAGGTGGCGACGTCGATCGCCCGCGGCCTGGGCGTGAACGTGGCGCTCGCCGAGGCCATCGCGCTCGGCCACGACTGCGGGCACGGGCCGGGCGGTCACGCCAGCGAGGACGCCTTCGACGCCTTCCTGCCCGGCGGCTACGACCACGGCCCCTGGGGTGCGGACGTCGTGCTCACCCCGCTCAACCTCTGCCGGGAGACTCTGGACGGCATCCGCAACCACTCCTGGTCGCGGCCCACACCGGCGACTGTGGAGGGCGAGATCGTCAGCTGGGCCGACCGGATCGCGTACTGCGCGCACGATCTCGAGGACGCCGTCGGTGCCGGGATCGTCAGGCTTTCCGACGTTCCAGCGGGGGTGGTCGACGTCGCCGGGGCGACGCGAAGGGAACAGCTCAGTACCTTCGTCCGTGAGGTGATCGACACGGCGGTGGCAACCGGCGAGGTCGGGATGAGGGCACCGGTCGCGGCGGCACTGGCCGAGTTGCGGACGTTCAACTACGAGCGCATCTACACCCGGTCTGAATCGGTGGCGCAGTCGAGCGCGGTGATCGCGGTGCTGCGGGGCCTGGTGTCGTTCTACCTGGAGAACCCCGGGCGGCTGCCCGAGCGGCCGGCCGACCCTGAGCACCTCATCCGGGCCGCGGTGGCCTACGTGGGCGGCATGACCGACCGGTTCGCCTTCGACACCGCTGTTTCCCTGCTCAGCTGGGACCGGGCCCGGCTGCCGCGTCCGCAGTAGTCGCGACGCGGAAACGAGAGGTGCGGTCCAGCTGGACCTGCATCGGCGTGTCGGGGCGGCCGGCGTCGACTGGACCGCGGATTTCAGGGCCACCGGGCGTAGACCCGGCCTGCTGGCCGCGGGCGTCCGTGGCGCTGCGTACACTGCCGGGTGTGCCGGGCTTGATCAACGAGGAGGATCTGGCGACCGTCCGCGAACGCAGCCGGATCGAAGACATCGTCGGCTCCTACCTGACGCTGCGACCCGCCGGCGGGGGAGCGCTGGTCGGGCTGTGTCCGTTCCACGACGAGAAGACCCCGTCCTTCCGGGTCACCCCCGCACGCGGCTTCTACTACTGCTTCGGCTGCAACGTCGGTGGCGACGTGATCGGCTTCGTGCAGGCGATCAACAACTGCAGCTTCGTCGAGGCGGTCGAGTTCCTGGCCGACCGGGTCGGCGTCCAGCTGCGCTACACCGACGGGGGCGGTGGGGCCCGGGTCGAGCCGGGGCTGCGGTCCCGGATCCTGGAGGCGAACCGGCTCGCGGCGGAGTTCTTCACCGCGCAGTTGGCCAGCCCGGACGCCGTGGCCGGCCGCCAGTTCCTGGCCGAGCGAGGCTTCGACCGGGAGGCCGCCGAACATTTCGGTGTCGGCTTCGCGCCGATGGGCGGACGTGAGTTGGCCAAGCATCTGCGGGCGCACAAGTTCAGCGATGACGAGCTGATCAAGGCGAGCCTGGTCCGCGACGGCGGCTGGGACTACTTCCAGGGCCGGCTGCTCTGGCCGATTCGGGACGCCGGCCGCTCGGTGCTGGGCTTCGGTGCCCGGCGGCTGTTCGACGACGACCGGATGCCTGCCAAATACATCAACACCCGTGAGACCCCGGTCTACAAGAAGTCACATGTGCTCTACGGCCTCGACCTGGCCCGGCAGCAGATCGCGAAGAAGAACCAGGCGGTGATTGTCGAGGGCTACACCGATGTGATGGCCGCCCATCTCGCCGGCGTCGATACCGCGGTCGCGTCCTGCGGCACCGCGTTCGGCGACGACCATGCCAGGCTGCTCTCCCGGCTGATCGGCACCACGGACGCGCTGACCGGCGAGGTGATCTTTACCTTCGACGGCGACGCCGCCGGGCAGGCGGCCGCACTGAAGGTGTTCGCGGGCGACCAGCACTTCATCTCGCAGACCTATGTGGCGATCGAACCCACCGGACTCGACCCGTGCGACCTGCGCATCCAGCATGGTGACGCCGCCGTCCGCGAACTGGTCGGACGCCGCGAGCCGCTCTACCGCTACGTGATGGCCAGCACCATCGCCGGCTTCGACCTCGACCGGGTGGACGGCCGGCTTGGCGCACTGCGGGCCGCCGCACCGCTGGTCAGCAGCGTGCGTGACAACTCGCTGGTCAACGGCTACATCCACGAGCTGGCCAAGATGCTGGGCACCGAGGTCGACGAGGTGCGCCGCGAGGTGGCCCGGGCCGGACGCCGCCGGCTGCCGGCGAACCATGAGCGGCACCAGTACGAACGGCCGCAACAGGCCCACCTCGAGCCGCCGTCCGACGAGCCGAGTCTGCTGGGACTGCCGATGCCGAACCCGCGGGACCGGTCGCTCGAAGTGGAACGCGGCACCCTGCGGCTCATGGTGCGTGCGCCGGAGGTGTTCGCGAACGGGTGGAACGAGGTCAGCGCCGACGACTTCACGCACCCCACCTACCGGGCGATCTTCGCCGCAATCGCGGACGCCGGAACACCCGGTGGGGATTGGCCGCAGCCGGTCCTTGCCACGAACGCTGACCCGGCGGTGTCGGCCGTTGTGGCGGCGCTGACCACCGAGCCGTTGCTGCGTCCGGCGAACCCGGCGTACGCGTCCGAGTATGTGGCGAAACTGCGGCTGCTCACCGTGGCGCGCGCGATCGCGAGCCTGAAATCGAAGCTGCAGCGCACCAACCCGGTCGACGACCAGCCCGGCTACAACCGGATGTTCGCGACCCTGCTCGACTTGGAGAAGCAGCGCCGTGAGTTGACCGAGGTCGCCGCCGGCCCCGCCGACTGAGGGACTTTCAGCGCGTCGTCATCTGGTCGATGCACACCGCGATCGCCAGAATCAGGGCGGCGTTCTGCCCGGGCGCGACCTCGACGCCGTAGGTGTCGCGAACCCGGAACCAGCGCTTGGAGATCTCGGCGATCTTCTTGCCGTCGTCCTCGATGGTGAACTCGTGATCGACGATGTTGCCCTGGGCGCGCAGCTGCCCGCCGGACGCCAGAGTGACCGTGAAGCGCTCGCGCAGCGGGGTGATCATCGCCTTGGCGACAGTCGCCACGTTGGCGCCGCCGGCGTCCTCGACCTCCATGACCTCGCGCACCCGGATCGGCCGATCCTGGATCTTGAACAGCGCGGCGCCGCGCGGATCCTCGATGATCAGCGTCTTCCGCAGCCGGAGCGCCTTGCCGTCCACCTTGAACGCCCGGTTGCCGTGCTCGTCCTCGATCCAGAAGTCGTCGCCGATCGAGATCAGCTTCTCCCGCATCCGGTAGCGATCCGCGTTCCCGCGCAGGCCGAACGTGGCCCGCTCTTCCCTGCGTTCCTCGCGCCGCTCCTGGCGGCGTCCACGTCCCAGCATGGTTCTCTCCTCGTGCAGTGTGTCGGCGCTTGCGACGATCGTCACAGATCGCCGAGAGCAGCGCGTGCGGCGATCACCCGAATATGGTGAGGCTGCCACCCAGCGCCCGCACCTCGCCAAGGCCCTAGTTCCGTCACCCCCCGGCGACCAACTGCCAACCCCGATCGCGACCAGAGCGACGTTGCGCAGGTTCGGTCTCTTTGCTGAGGTTCAAACCCGAGCAACAAGACCAAAGCTACGCAACGTCGGGTGGGGCCGGGCGGAGGGAGCCGAGCGGGTGGGGTCGGGCGGAGGGGGTGGCGGAGGGTGCGAGCAATAACGAAGGGCGTTCCGTCTAGGTGTTTCGCCTAGTCAGAACGCCCTTTGTGGGAAGCTCCCCCGCCTGGACTCGAACCAGGAACCTACGGATTAACAGTCCGACGCTCTGCCAATTGAGCTACAGGGGATCGCGCGGCGCGCGAGAAGAAACGTTACCAGAACCGCTACCTGATGTCGTATTCGGCCCGGAGCCGGGCCAGCTCGGCGTCGGCCTGGTCGATCTGCGCGGTGTCGAAACTGCCGCCGTGCCTGGTCACCGTCCACAGCAGCGGGGCGTGCGCGTCGCCCAGTGGGCGGCGGGCGACGATCATCGCCGCCCGGCCACGGTTCAGGTCGAAGCGTTCCTGCACCACGATGCTGGCGTCCACCCGTTCGCGGAACAGGTCGGGTAGCGCTCCGGGATCGCGCAGCAGCACGGCGCCCTCCGTGCCATCGGTGAGCCGCCAGCGCAACCGGGCCTCCTCGGAGTCCCAACCTCCGGAGGCGATCTCATGCCAGGGCACGAAACTCCAGCCGTGCGCTTCCCGGATCGCCAGCCGATCAGCCAGGCCGACGACCGCGCCGTCGACACCGTGTGCCCAGGCCAGCACCCGGATCCGGTGTCCCGTGGCGGCGGACAGGCTGCGGAAGTCGGCGGCCGGCAGCCCGGCGCGGTCGAAGAGGCCCATCCGTCCATTATCGGGCGTCACGCCGCCTGCTCGGCCAGGATCCAACCCCGCAACCTGCGCAAGGCCCGCGCCTCGTGCCGACGGAGCGTGCTGAGCGACATGCCCAGCCTGGCCGCGGCGAGCGCTTGGCGCAGCGGCGCCTCATCATCCAAGCCGAAGCGGATCCGTACCACCGCCAACTCGATGGCGGGTAGGGCGCGCACCAGCGGCCCCAGCTCGGTGTGGTCGGACGGCTCCGGGCGCGGGCACGCGTCCGCTAGCTCGGGATTGAGCGGCGCCCACGCCGGCAAGTGCCTGAGTCGCGATACCCAGCGCTCGCTGCGGCCCAGAAGCTCGGCCACCTCGGCGTCGCTGGCCGGACGGCGCAGTTCGGCCGTGAGCTCGTCGGCCAAGCCGCGGATGCCGCGGGCGCGCAGCGCGGTTCGAGCGGACGCGGGCACCCCCTGCGCGGCCGCGGCGTTGCGGACGCGCCGCTGGATCCACGCGCTCGCGTAGGTACTGAACCGGTAACCGCTGGTGTGATCCCAGCGCATCAGCGCCTCGGCCAGGCCGAGGAAGCCCTCCTGGAAGAGTTCGTCCAGGCCGGTGGGCGAGCGGCGCGCCTCGCGGGTGGCGATGCTTTGGACCAACCGGACGTTGGCGAGCAGGAACCGCTGCCAGGCGTCCCGTCCGTGCCGCTCAAGTGCGAGGAGTTCGGCGGTGGTCCCCGCTGAGTCGTCGCCGCGGGTCAGCCGTTCGGTGGCCAGCAGCCCGGCCTCGATGGCACGCGCCAGTCGGATCTCGTCGTCCGCTTCCAACAATCTGGTCGTCTCGCTCATGCCAGCGATGCTCACCGGACGGCGGCAAGCCAGCCATCGAAACCGCCTGATTGTGGAGGCAACATTCGGACAACACCGATCTCTGTGGACGGCTCACAAATCGGCCAATCCCAGCGCGGCAAGGCGTAATGGCGCCCAATGATCGAGAGTCAGCGGACGCCGTTGAGGTAGGCGAGCACCGCCCGCACCCGGCGGTTGTCTTCGTTGGGACCCAGGTCGAGCTTGGCGAAGATGTTCGCCACATGCTTGGCGACGGCGGCTGGTGTGATGACGAGTTGGCTGGCGATCTGCTGGTTCGCCGCACCCTTGGCCATCAGGGACAGCACCTCCAGTTCGCGCGGCGTGAGCCGGCTGAGCCTTGGGTCGGTGCGGCGGGCGTTGAGCAGTTGGGCGACGACCTCGGGGTCCATCACCACCTCACCGGCGGCGACCAGTTCAGCCGAACGCATGAAGTCGGCCACCCGTCCGACCCGCTCCTTCAGCAGGTAGCCGACACCGCCGGACGCGTTCGCCTCCAGCAGGCTCGCCGCATAGGCGGGGGCCACGTACTGACTCACCATCAGCATCGGCAGCCCCGGGTAGGTCTCGCGGAGCTGGACGGCTGCGCGCAGCCCGTCGTCGGTCATCGTCGGCGGCATCCGCACGTCGGTGATGACCAGGTCGGGCAGCCCGTCCGGACTGTCGGCGAGCGCGGTGCAGCGGGCGATCAGTTCCGGGGCGTCCCCGGCCTCAGCCACCACCTGGTGCCCAGCGCGCTCCAGCAGGCCGATCAGGCCCGCCCTGATCAGCGCCGCGTCGTCCGCCACCAGAATCCGCATGCCACTCCCTTCCTGTTCGCCTCACGGCAGTGCGCGCGTCGCGCGCCGCCGTCCGGATCGTGCCCGATCACCGCCGGTGTCCTGTCACAAGTCATCGGTTCGGGAATTCTGCCCGGATGGTCGTCGGGCCGCCCTCCGGACTGCTCACCCAACAGGAGCCGCCGAAGGTCTGGACGCGTTCGATCATCCCGCTGAGTCCGTGACCGGGGCGGACCACGGCCCCGCCGATGCCGTCGTCGTACACCTCGATCTGCAGCGGGTCGCCCAACTCGAGCCGGACCGACACGGTCGTCGCGTGTGCATGTTTGACCGCGTTGGTGAATGCCTCGCTGATCAGGTAGTACGCCGACAGGGCCAGCTGTTCACCGGGCTGTCGGTTGCCCGTGATGGTCACCGTGACCGGCATCGGTTGCCGTTGCGAGAGCTCCCGGACGGCGGCCGCCAGCCCCCGGTCAGTGAGAATCTGCGGATGAATGCCGCGCACCGTCTCGCGCAGCGACGTCATCGCCGCCTCCATGGACGCGTGGGCGGCGGCCAGGGCGTCCCGGACGGCCTCGGGACGTCCGCCGTCCAGCGCGTATTCGGCCTCGCCGAGTTGCATGCCGAGCAGCACCAGATGCTGCTGCGCGCCGTCGTGCAGGTCGCGTTCGATGCGGCGCCGCTCGGCGGCGAAGACGTCCACCAATTCGCGGCGGGACGTGGTGAGCTGATCGACCTGTTCGCGTAACTCGGCACGGGGCCGGACCAGATCCTCGACCAGGATCGCCTGCACGGTGGCCAGCGCCCAGGCGACATAGAGACCGGCGATCAGAATCACGAGCAGGCCGCCAATCGCGAGAAAGGCGTCACTGGTGACCGGCTCGCCGAGCCGGCTCAACAGTGCCGTACTGATGCCGAGCACCAGGGTCACCAGCAGTGCGCCGGGGAGGATGTCGACCACGGCGAACAGCACCGCGATGCCCCACACGGCCAGATTGCCCTCGCGCAGGCCGTTGGCGTCCCACGGGTGCCGGATCGGACCGCTCGGCAGCGGCCCCCGGTGGGGCAGACCCAGCAGCCTCAGCCGGTACGCCTCGACGTTCGCCGTCACCCAGGCCACCAGCGGCAGCACGAACAGTCCTACGATCCCGGCCAGCAGAGCCAGCAGACCACCCAGGATCGCGGTCGCGCAGTAAGCCACCGCGCCCCAGCCGAGCGGGCTCACCAGCATCCGCAGCGGGTTCGGCGGCGGCTTCAGCCGGGCACGCACCGCCGCGTCGCGCGGGGCGTCGGATCGGTTCACGCTGCCACCCTAGAAGCGTCCGCCCCCGACCGGCAGGGCGCCACGACCACCATCGGGTAGTGCTGGCACTACCGCAGGGACACCGGGCAGCGCCCGTGCCGTCCCGTCCGCCGTCGAGTTGGCTGGATCCATGACAGTGAACAGCCAGCGGGCCGCGCTTCACGCCCGGCAGATCTCCCACTCCTTCGGCGACGTCCGCGCCCTCGACCGGGTCAGCATCGACATTCCCGCAGGGCAGTCGGTTTCGGTGATGGGGCCGTCCGGCTCGGGCAAGTCGACCCTGCTGCACTGCCTGGCCGGCATCCTGCGGCCCGACGAGGGTGATGTCAGCCTCGGCGAGGAGCCCGTCTCGCTCGCCTCGGACGCCGCCCGCAGCCGGATCAGGCTGGCCCGGATGGGCTTCGTCTTCCAGGACGGCCAGCTGCTGCCCGAGTTGAGCGCGGTGGAGAACGTCGCCCTGCCGCAGCTGTTGCTCGGACGCCCCCGTGCTGAGGCCTTCCGACGGGCCACCGACTGCCTTCAGTGGCTGGGCCTGGCCGGGCTCGAGGCGCGTCGTCCCGGACAGCTCTCCGGCGGTCAGGCGCATCGGGTGGCGATCGCCCGCGCGCTGGTCGGCCAGCCGGACGTGGTGCTCGCCGACGAACCGACCGGTGCGCTCGACCAGGCCACCGGCGCTGAGGTAATGCGGGTCCTCACCGCGGCGGTCGCGGCGGCCGGCGCCAGCCTGGTCGTGGTGACCCACGACGCTCAGGTCGCCGACTGGTGCCAACGTCACGTCGAGATCGTGGACGGCCGGGTCAGCAACGACTTCGTCAGCCGGAGGGCCGCCTGATGCAGCACTTCCGTGTCGCGCCCCTGCTGCTGCGGGGCCGGATCCGGGCCGGCACCGGCCTGATCGACCTGCTCGCCGTCCTCGCCTTCACGGTCAGCAGTTGGCTGCTGCTCAGCGTGATCGCCGGCGTCCACGTCTTTGTCGAACGGCAGACCCACCCACCGCAAGCATTCCTGGACGCCCTCGCCGCTCACGCCGAGTACGGCGCCGCGCAGCTGGTGGTCTGGACGCTGTTGGCGGCCTGCGCCGGCGTCCTGCTGATCGTGCCGCTGCTCACCCTGGGTGCCGCAGCAGCCCGGATGGGTGCGCTCGGCCGGGACCAGCGGCTCTCCACTTTGCGGCTGCTCGGCATCACCGGCGGCCAGGCCATCGCGCTGAGCACCGTCGAGACGATGCTGGCCGCGCTGGCCGGGGGAGTGCTCGGCGCCGTCGGCTACCTGCTCACTCTGCCCGCTTGGGCGGCGATCGGCTTCCAGGCGACCCCGCTCAGCGCCGGCCAGATGCTGCTGCCGGCCTGGGCGATCGCGGCCACCGTGGCCGGGCTGGTGGTGTTGGCTGGGCTGAGCTCGGTGACCGGCCTGCTGCGGCTCACCATCTCGCCGCTGGGGGTGGCCCGGCGGGCACCCCGTCCGGCGCTCAAGCTGTGGCGGTTGCTCGCGCTGCCGCTGGTGATCGGTGGCTGGCTGATGGTTGCCCCGATGCTGAACCTGGCCGACGAGTTTGTTGCCGGGGCCGCGGTGATCCTGGTGGTGCTGGGACTGTTCATGGGTGTGATCAACCTGGTCGGACCCTGGTTGCTGCAACTGCTCGGGCTGCTGCTGGCTCGCTCGGGCCGTCCCGCGGTGCTGCTCGCCGGACGCCGGCTGCTGGCCGACCCGAAGAGCGCCTGGCGGTCGGTTTCGGGCTTGGCGTTCGTCGGGTTTACCGGCGGTGCCCTGATCAGCCTGCCCGACTTCGGCGCCTACACCGACGATCCGCTGCTGCGGATCCTCGCCGACGACGTCCGCACCGGCACCTACCTGACCGTCGGCATCGCCTTCCTGGTGGCGGCGACGTCCACCCTGCTGAACCAGGCGTCCGCCGTGCTGGACCGGCGCCGGGAGCTGCGCCAGCTGGACAACCTGGGCGTGCCGAGCGGTCTGCACGACCGAACCCGCCTGGTCGAGGTGGTCGCGCCGGCGGCGCTCAGCGCCCTGGGCTCCGGCGGACTGGCGGTGCTGTTCTTCGCCCAGCTGCCCAGCATGGCCCCGGCGTCCACCGGACCGCTCCTGTTCGTGGCGTCCCTGTTGGCCGGCGTCGTGCTGGTCTGGGCGGCCGGTGAGGCCTGCCGTCCGGTGCTGCGCTCGGCGCTTGCCGGTGTCGGCGTCCGGGCTGAGTAGCGATGCGCAGATCAGCCGCCGACGGCGGACGAGGCGAGTTGGACGACCAGGTTGATGGTGCAGGCCAGCACCACCGCGCCGAGCACGTAGGACAGCAGCGCGTGCCGCAGCGCTGCCCTGCGAACTGCGCGCGACGCCAGATTCGTGTCCGAGACTTGATAGGTCATGCCGAGGGTGAATGCCAGGTAGGCGAAGTCTTGGTAGTCGGGCCGGTCGCCGTTGAAATCGATTGCGGCTGCGTCCGGCTTGGCGTAGTACAGGCGTCCGTAGTGGACGGTGTAGAGCGTGTGCACCAGCACCCACGAGCACACCACCACCAGCGCGCCGATCAACGCCGCCACCGGCAGTCGCCCGCCCGATTGCGCACCGGTGAGTAGGACGGCGACGCCGGCGACGCTGGCCAGCGAGGCCAGGGTCAGAATGAGGACGCTGCCGCCGTGGCTGGGATCCTCCTGGGTTGCGTGCTGCTCGGTCTGGGCCGGGTCGAACCGGAACAATGCCAGCACCGTCCAGGCGACATGAGTGACCGCCAGCGCAATCCAGCCGGCCGCGAGCGCCACCATCGGCCCGGCCACACCCCAGAACCCGGCGGCGGCCAGGGCCCCGACCAGCGCGCTGACGCTGGTTCGGACCCAAGCCGGTTGAAGCTTCACCGCAGTAGTCAACCACGGCAACGGGAGTACCCTGGGGCATGGATCTGTCCAGCTTCTACTCGCTGATGGCAGTCACCTGTTTCACTCTGGTGGGCCTGTGGTGGACGGTGATCGAGCGACACCCCGAGTGGAAGGCCGAGCGAACCCGTCGCAGCCTCGCAGGCGGGGTCTACCTGTCGTTCCTGCTGCCCGGCCTGATGAGCACCTTCGCCCAGGTGGACGCCGGAAACCCGCTGATCTGGCGCACCAGCTTCACCCTCGCCGCCGTCATCGGTGCTGCAAACACCGTCCGCCTGCTCGGCATCGACCGAGGTGAGGGACGCGGCGTGTTCCGGCGGTGGCGCTGGCTGGTGGCCGTGGTGTACCTCGTCATCGCAGTCCTCGGCCTGTTCCCCGGCGTCGCGTCGCTGGTCGGCGGCACGGCGCTCCAGGCGGCCGCGATCGCGCTGATCCTGCTCATCACGCTCGCCCACGGACTGGCTTGGGAGTTCATGATGGAGACCGGCGGCCAGAAAGCTGAGTCGCACGACTGAGCCGGACGGCGTCCGATCGCGAGGTCTCACGCCCGCCGTGGTCGCCACGCCCACCGGGTACCGGTCCGCTTTGCGACCGCACGGAAGGATGAGCCCTACGATCAGGGCCATGGGCCTACGCACACTGATCCTGGCTGCCGGCGTCGGTGCCGGCCACAACCAGGCCGGCAGTGCCGTGGAGGATGCGCTGGCGCACCATCCGGACGTCGACCAGGTACAGCGCATCGACATTCTGGAGACCACCAACGAGGCCTTCCAGAAGCTCTACGACGACGGCTACTTCGCGTTGGTCGCCGAGGCGCCCTGGGTGGTCGGCTGGGGCTACGACACCCAGGACACCCCGTTCAAGCGGGCGCCGCTGGTGCAGTGGTGGGACCAGTTGAACACCACCGCTGTCGTGCGGCGGATCCGTGACTACGACCCCGATCTGGTGATCTGCACGCACTTTCTGCCCGCGCGGCTGGTCGCGCTGATGCTGGCCCGGCGGCAACTGCACGCCTCCCTCAGCGTGGTCACCACCGACTACGACTTTCAGGGCCTGTGGCTGACGTCGCCGTTCAGCCACTTCTTCGTGGCCCGCGAAGAGGCCCGCGAACATATGGTCAACCTCGGGGTCCCGCACGACCGGGTCTCCGCGTCCGGTATCCCGGTGCGCGCCGGCCTGGCCGAGCCCGTGGACGCCGCGGGCGTGCGGAAGAGGTTCGGCCTGAACCCGAGGCTGCCGGTGGTGCTGATCTCGGCCGGCGCGTCCGGTGGCAGCTACACGCTCAACATCGTCCGACAGGTGCGGCGCAGCAAGCAGCGGTTCCAGGCTGTCGTGGTGTGTGGACACAACGAGGCCTTGCGGCGGGACGTGGTGGCCGCCGTCGGTGACGACACCGAACGCTTCACCGTGCTGGGCTACACGACCGAGATGGCCGACCTGATGCGGATCGCCGCGCTGTTCGTCGGGAAGCCGGGTGGACTGTCCTCGTCCGAATGCATGGCGGCCGGCCTGCCGATGGTGATCATCAACCCGATCCCGGGCCAGGAGGTGCGCAACGCGGACGTCCTGGTCGAGGAAGGCGCCGCGGTGCGCTGCAACTACGCCACCACGGTCGGTTACAAGATCGACATGCTGCTCGCCGACCCCAAGCGGATCCGCACCATGGCGGCGAACGCCCGCCGAATCGGACGCCCCGACGCCGGCCGCACGGTCGCAACGACCTCGGTGGACGCACGGGCCCGCTCGCTGTGGATCAGTCGAGAGGCGCAGAAGGCGATGCTGCAGGCCAGCCAGGACGGCATGGCGGTCGCCGACCTGCCCGCCGGGCGCCGGCTCCGCGTCCTCACCGACCACGGCAGCGGAGCCTCGCTCGCCGTCGCCACCCAGTCCCAGCTGGGCCCGCTCGGGGTGACGCCCTGGTCGAGGTCGGTGCGGTTGAATCGCCGTGCGCTGCGGGCGCTGCGGTGGCAGCCGGACAATCTCGATCTGGTGGTCACCGGCCGCTGGCTGCTCGGTGAGGAGCGGTCTCGCATCTTCGGTGTGCGTTAGGCAAACGCAGATCAACGCAGCCACCGCTGGGTGAGCTTGTCGAAACCCCTTGCCAACGCCAGGTCGTCCTAGGTCTCGACAAGCTCGACCAACGAAAGTATGCGTTCCTTGGGCAAACGCAGATCAATCGTGTTTCGGCCGATTCGGTCGACATTCGCCATTCTCGGCGCTACCTTGTGCGACAGATCGGTGAACGATAAGGAAACCGATCATGAACGAAGGGTGTCGGGCTCATGACGGTCACCGGAATGTTTTCCGATCGGCGGAAAGAGACACTGAGCGGATCGCTGTGGTTCGTTCCCTTGCTGATGACGATCGGTGCGCTCCTTCTCGGTGCGTTGCTCGGCGAGGTCCGGTTGGCTGAGGACGGCCCGCTCAGCCCGGTGCTGTACCACGGTGGTGCCGAGGATGCTCGCCGGCTGCTGATCAGCGTCGCCACCGCGACGGTCGGCGTCTTCGCACTGGTGGTCGGCCTGACGCTGGTCGCGCTGCAGGTGGCCGGCAACCGGTACTCGCCGCGCCTGGTCCGCGGATTCCTCCGCGACCGGCCGACCCAGATCGTGTTCGGCCTGTTCATCGCCACCTTCGCCTACAACGCAGCCGGGCTCTACACCGTGGGGGCACAGGAGAGCTACTCCAGGCTCGCGGTCACGGTGGGGATCGTGCTGCTCTTCGCCTGCATCGCCGCGCTGGTGTTCTATGTCGATCGGGTGGCGCACAGCCTGCAGACACACACCCTGCTCAACTCGGTCGGCACCGCCGCTCGGCGCGCCATTGCGGCTCAGCCGCCGGGGATCGGACGGTCGGCGGGCATGTCGGGTTTGGACGGCGTGCCTTGGGACGAACCACCGATCGGTGCCATCCAGCTCCTGGCACCCCGGTCGGGGTATGTGCAGCGGCTCAACATGGATGCCCTGATGCGGGCCGCGCTGGCCGAGGACGCTGTGATCCAGCTGGTCTTGGGCATCGGAGGCCATGTGGTCGAGGGCACCCCGCTCGCCTGGGCCTGCCCTGCCAACGGGGGCGTCGTCCATGCCGAGCCGTTGGCGCGTGCGGTGAACCGGGCGATCACCATCGGTTCCGGACGGAGCAACTACAACGACGTCGCCGTCGGTGGGATCCAGATGGTCGATATGGCGTTGCTCTCCATGCACATTTTCGACTACCACACCGTCGAGCAGTCGTGCGCAGAGCTGGGCGTACTGCTGGGCACGATCGCCGGAGTGCCGCTCGGGCCTGAGGCGATCGTCGATTCCACCAACACGATCCGGGTGCTGGTGCCGGGTCTCTACTTCGCGGACTACCTGGAACTCGCCTGCGGCGAGATCCGTCGCAAGGGCGCTGCCGAACCGGTCGTGCTGCTCGCCCTGACCAAACAGCTCCGCGCCGCAGGTGCCACCGCAACCCCGGCCCGGCTGCCGCTGGTGCGAGGGCAACTCGAACTCGTCCGGGCCACGGCGCAGGCGAGCATCCGGGAACCGCACGACCTGGAGCGGGTGCTCCGCGAGACCGACCGGGTGCTGGTACTGATCGGTGCCGGTCAGCCGGAGCGACCCGCCGTCCAGCTGGCCGGGCCGTAGAAGGGTCTCCGAGGTCGTCGACCGAGTTCGTCGAGCCTTGGTCCGCATCGCGCTGACTAGGAATTTCGGCGTCAATGGGCTTCCAGCCGCCGGCGCGTCGATGCAGGTCGCCCCGGGGAACGGCTGGCATTCCGAGGCTGTAACCGCAGGGGTAGCCTGGCGCTGAAACGCGCGAGCGGTCCCGAGCCCCACCCGCGAGCTCGGTCTCCGACCGGGAGGTGCATCGTGGCCGATCAGGACGTACTCATCGCCGACTTCCGGCGATTGCACGAGTCGGGGTGCTTCGTCATGCCGAACCCGTGGGACGCCGGCAGCGCGCGGCTGCTCGCCGGCATGGGCTTCCAGGCACTGGCCACCACCAGCGCCGGCTTCGCCTGGTCGGCGGGCCAGCCCGACAACGACATCGGGCTGGAACCGACCCTCGACCACTTGGAGCTGATCGTGGCTTCGGTCGACTTGCCGGTGAACGCCGACTTCCAGAACGGCTATGCGATCGAACCGGAGGACCTTGCGGTCAACGTCGTCCGGGCGATCCGGACGGGAATCGCCGGGCTGTCGATCGAGGACTTCTCGGGTGATCCGGCGACACCGCTGCTCGACTTCGACCTCGCCGTCGACCGCATTCGGGCGTCCCGGGCAGCGCTCGACGATGCGGGTAGCCAGGTGGTGCTGACGGCCCGCTCGGAAGGTTACGTGTGGGGTCGTCCGGATCTGGACGAGACGATCCGCCGCCTGGTCGCCTACGCGGACGCGGGAGCCGACTGCCTGTACGCGCCGTGGATCGACTCCCCGGACGACGCCGCCGCCATCGTCGAGGCGGTCAGCCCCAAACCGGTGAACCTGCTGATCCACAAACCGTTCGCCACCGTCGCGGACGCCGCCGCCCTCGGCGTCCGGCGAATCAGCGTCGGCGGCATGTTGGCCAAGACCGCCTGGCGCGGCTTCCTGGACGCCGCTCGCGAGATCGCCGAGCAAGGCACGTTCACCCACCTGGTCGACCTCGCTGACCTGAACGGGCTGCTCGCTCGTCCGTGAATCGGCTGGTCGTGCACTATCGCCCGTAGTGGTAGCAGCATGCAACGATGCGGATCTCGCGACCCGCGAGCCTGCAGACGAGGCGGTGGTCGTCGGTGATCCGGCGTTAGCAGTAGCCGGCAGCACCACGAACCCAGCGCTGTTGTGCACGAGTCTCGACTGCTCGCTGGTGGTAGTGCTCTCGAACCCAGGCCACCGCGTCGTTAGGAGTGATGCCGCTGAGGACGGCGAGTAGCGCTAGTGCGGTTCCCGTGCGGCCGGCGCCACCGCCGCAGGCGAGCTCCACCCGCTCGGATGCCGCGCGCCGATGTGCCTCTCGCAGAGCTGTCACCGCATCGTCGGTGGAGTCTGGCAGCCGGAAGTCGCGCCAACGCACCCAGCGCGAGGGCCAGCTCGTGATGTTCGGGTCATGACCAAGAAGGTAGACGCCGAGTTCAGGCTCAACGCTCACGGGCGACTTCTTGCGCAGTCCTCTCCCTCGAATGCGGCGACCGTCGGGGAGTTCCACGACGCCCTGGCCGGTCTCCCAGGTGCGCATCTGTCGTCAGGCGCTGGCGCTGTACCGTTGCCGGGCGGCTTCGCCGCTAGTGCCGATTGCCTCGCCCACCTCGCGCCAGGACAGGTGTTGCTCTCGCGCAGCGCGCACGGCCTCGGCAAGCTCCTTCTCGGCGGCATCGCGCCGCCAGGCGGCGAGTTTGACCGCCATGGTGGGTGGGAGGGGCGCGTCCTGGTCGCCGGGCTTCGGGTCGTAGTCCTCGAAAGCGTCGGCAAACTCGTCAGCACGGGCCTTGATGTCTTCAATGGAGCGTCGAGTCATGGTGGCTCACCTCAGATACTTGGTTCGGGCCGGGCGCATGGCGTGAGCGATGGCGATGACACCGTGCCACTCGATCACGCCGACTTCCACGAGGGTGCCGGTGTGATCGGGGCCGATGAACATCGTCATCGAGTCGTCTTGCACGAAATGGCGGACAGGGAAACGGAGCGCATGGAGCATCGCCGCATCCGTGACGCCGTGCCGGTAGGCACTGTCCAGGATGATCGGGTCCAACTCCATGTCACAAGGTTACTTGCCGCAAGGAAACTTGTCGATGTCTGACGATCGAGCGTTATGGACAGCGGTTGGCGGGCGTGCGGGAAGCGCCCACACGCTTGTGGTACGATTTGTAGTACCAGTGCTGGGAGGTGTGAGATGTCGACGATGAGCGCGAGCGAAGCGCGCAAGAATCTGTTTCCGCTGTTGGGTCAGGTGAACGCGGATCACGACGTGGTCCGGATCACGTCGAAGGCTGGCAATGCGGTTCTGATCTCTGAGGCCGACTACGAGGCCTGGCAGACCACGCGTCATCTGTTCTCCACCCCGGCGAACGCCCGCCGACTGCTGGGATCGATCCAGGAGTGGCGCGAGGGAAACCTGGTCACCGCGAGCCTGCCTGAGGATGAAGAAGGCCGAGAGTGAACCTCGCCTTCACCCCAACCGGGTGGGACGATCTGAATTATTGGGCCGACAAGGATCGCGCTACGTACCGGAAGGTCCGCGCGCTGCTCAAGGAAGTGCTGAGGACGCCGTTCGAGGGGACGGGCAAGCCCGAGCCGCTGAAGTACCAACTCGGCAACGTGTGGTCGCGCCGGATCACCCAGGAACATCGCCTCGTGTACGTCGTCGAGGACGACCAGATCGTCGTGCTGGCGGCGCACTTCCGCTACGACGAGTAGGTTGTCCGATTGCGGCGAGCCCGGCCTCTCGGGGTCGGCGGAGATGGGGCGGTGTCGCGCAGTGCCACCTTGGCGTCCGGTGTGAACTGAATGACGGCGCCCGGTGTGCGAAGCTGCCAGCAGCATAGCTGGGACGGGCCCACTTGGGTCCTCGGCGGGTGCAGATCGCGTCAAGCCGCCGTAGCCACAACGTCGAGAGGGTACAACTAGGACCCCCAAAAGGGCGTACCCCACTGTCACAAGGGCCCGGACGCCCCCCACAGGTGCAGCGGATCGTCGTGGAAGCGGATCCTCGGATGCAGTCGCCGCGACGAGCGCCGTAGTCGCCGCGACCTGAGAAGGTACCTCCAGGTTCGATGCGACGCATCGAAGAACCAGAGCTCAACGTCGAGGGCCTCGAACTCGCCAGCCATTGGAATGCAAAAGTCTTCGCCGGGGCCAACGCGCACGCGCGGCCCATCCACGTGTGAGGGGTAGCGTATGGAGACATGCCCCCGCGCTTTGCGGTCTGTCGCTTCCAGTACGGGATAAAAGAACGGCTCATCGGACCGGTTCTCTGCAAGTACCCGGAACTCCCGCTCGCTCCCAGCACCGACCCACTCCCCGCGCACCACGAGACGCCTCGCTTGCTCGCGCATCTTGCTTCGTCGGGCAACCAAGAACGAGAACAATCCGCCGACCAACGCCAAGCCGGAGAGCACTACCGTGAGCCACTCGGCCACCGAAGCAGACCCCATGAGGCGAGTATTGCACCGGAGCTCCCGGCTGGGCGAAGCGCAGGTCGCTCGTGTGCCCGCGAACATCCACGACGTCGACGCCGACGTCTACGTGCACTTACTCGCGCCATACACCCACGGAATCTACCCGAGATCGCTGGAACGTAGGGCTACGTCGCCTTGTTCGCCGGCGGGCAGTGTTCATAACCTCGGCGGCGCGGAGCCGTTAGCAGAAGGCCCGGTGCGGGTGTCTGGAGTCGATCCGCCGTCCGGCCCGTTGCCTTGTCAGAGCTGGGTTCGACTGGTGGGGCGGGCGGGGCTCGAACCCGCGACCCAGGGATTATGAGTCCCCTGCTCTAACCTGCTGAGCTACCGCCCCAACCGGCACGCGATCGCGACCGGTGGCCCTTGCTGCGCCGGTGGCGTCAGTTGAGCCGGCTCAGAGTGTATCGGAGTGACTTCCGGCTCCTAGCCGGAACCCGGCGTCGACGTGACCCGGCTCGGACGACAGCAACGCGGACGCGGACGTTACGCCGTGGCCACCGGTCTTACAGGTCTGTTAACTGTCCGGGTAATTACCCACTCGGAGTGGGTTTTCGGCCGTAGGGTGAGCCTCAGTTGAGCGGTGAGAGCTCTACGACAAGGAGAACAAGGTATGACGCAACTGGAAACCGCGGCCGATCTGGCGTTGGTCAAGGACCAGACCACCCGTGAGATCGAAGGGCTACGCGAGCAGCTGCTCAGCATCAGCCGGACGATCCACGCCAACCCCGAGCTGTCCTGGGAGGAGTACAAGGCGGCCGCGCTCGTCGCGGAGACGATGGGTGCGGCAGGCTTCGATGTCGAGGTCGGCGCCTACGGGGTGGAGACCGCTGTGGAAGCCGTCTATGGCGACGGCGACCTCACCGTGATCATCTGCGCCGAGTACGACGCGCTGCCCGGTGTCGGGCATGCCTGTGGGCACAACGTGATCTGCGCCGCCGGTGTCGGCGCCGCGCTGGGGCTGGCGAAGGTGGCGGACGAGGCTGGCCTGCGGGTGGTGCTGCTCGGCACCCCGGCGGAAGAGCACGGCGGCGGCAAGGTGTCCCTGCTTGAGGCCGGTGCTTTCGAGCAGGCGGACTTCTCGATGATGGTGCACGGCATGACTGCGACCCCGGACATGATCGGCGACAGCCATAGCGCACGCGGCATGTCCTCGACGGCGGTGGATCGCTTCGAGGTGACCTACACCGGGTTGACCGCGCATGCTGCGGCGGTTCCCGAGTTGGGCATCAACGCGTCCAACGCGGCGGTGCTCGCGCTCAACGCGTTCGCGATGCTGCGCCAGCATCTGCCGAAGGAGACGAACCTGAATGCGTTCATCTCGCACGGCGGTGAGGCGACCAACATCATTCCCGACCGGACGGTCGTCCAGGTTGAGCTGCGCGCCTACAACCTCGAGATCTGGCGTGAGATGAAGAAGAAGGTGTTGCGCTGCTTCGAGGCCGGGGCGATCGCGACCGGCTGCAGCTGGGAATGGGCGCCGACCGAACACCCGTACGCGCCGGTGGTCAGCGACGACATTCTCGCTGGTCTGTGGGACGTCAACTTCGCCGCCCGGGGGCGGACCATCGACACCCAGGTCCGCCTCGGCGGCGGGTCCACGGATATGGGCAACGTGTCCCAGGTGGTGCCGGCGATTCATCCGCTGGTCACCTTCCGGGGCGCGGACGCCCCACCGCACAACCCGGCTTTCACCGCGATCGCAGAGAGTCCCGCTGCCGACGAGGCGCTCATGGACGGCGCGGTCAGCATGGCCGCCACCATTCTCGACGTCGCCCTCACCCCTGAGCTGCGGGCGGACTTCAAGGCTCGCAAAGCGGCCCGTCCCGCCGGTGCCACCCAGGCCAAGTTCTCCTCCTGAGTATTGGTCTGGGTCTTACGTTCCTCGAACCGAAAGGTCCTTGATGTCGACAACCCCAGAAGCGACGGAGGCCACCGGGGCCCCGCCGCGTGTATTCAACATCTCCTTCAAAGACAAAGGGCTCTGGCTGCTGTTCGGGCTCATCGTCCTGCTCGCCGCGATCGCGCAGCTCATCGGGCCGCTGACGGTACCCCTGGGCAGCGTCTCGATCATGCTGCTGCCAATGATCTGGGCGCTGCTGATGGGTGTGCTGATCTCCGGGCAGACCTGGCGTCCGCTCCCGATCGACCTGCAGCACACCGCGAACGCCATCATGAGCGTGGCCGTCCTGGTGCTCTGCGCCCGGCTGGGCCTGACCCTCGGGCAGCAGTTGCCGGCGTTGTTTGCAGCCGGTCCGGCGCTGCTGCTGCAGGAGCTGGGCAATGTGTTCGGCTCGCTGCTGCTCGCCCTGCCGCTGGCGGTGCTGCTCCGGATGGGGCCGGCCACGGTCGGTGCCACCTTCTCGATCGACCGTGAACCGTCCTTCGCCATGGTCACCTCACGGTTCGGCGCTGACTCGCCGCAATACCGCGGCGTGCTGTCGATGTACGTGTTCGGCTCGATCTTCGGAGCCATCGTGGTCAGCCTGGTCGCCTCGATCATTTCGGCGCTCGGCATCTTCCGCTGGGAGGCGCTGGCGATGGGCTCCGGTGTCGGCTCGGGCTCGATGATGGCCGCAGGCATCGCCTCGGTGAGTGCGGCGCATCCGGAGTTCCGCGAGACCATCGCGGCACTCGCCACCACCGCCAACCTGATCGCCGCTGTCGTCGGCGTCCCGCTCACCCTGTGGATCTCGCTGCCCTTGGCGGACCGGTTCTACAAGTTCCTGACCCGCAACCAGAAGGAGGTTGTGAAGAAGGAGTCGGCCGGCAAGCTCAGCGCGCTCGCAAGCGTGTTGGACGTGCCGAAGGTCAACCTGAACCCGGCGACGAGCCTGCTGATCCTGACCGTGGCCGGTTTGATCACGGCCACCATCGTGAAGAAGGGCTTCTCCTTCGACATGGTGATCACCTACGCCATGATCGCCGCGATGGTCGGGGTGGCGATCTGGCTCAACGGCGTCACCAAGGGCAAGGTGCCGGCGCTGATCACCGTCATCCTGATCGGCACCTACATCACGTCGCCGTGGTTCGCCGGCGCCCAGTGGGTCCTGCACACCGCCGAGTCGGTGGACTACCTGTCGGTGATCACGCTGATGCTCGCGGTCGCCGGTCTCAGCATCGGTAAGGATCTGCCGATGCTTCGCCAGATCGGCTGGAAGATCCTGCCGGTGGGCTTCGTGGTCATTGCGGCGACCTTCCTAGCCTCGACCGTCATCGCCGAGGTTGTGCTGGGCATCCTGCACCGATAGGGAGCGCTTCGTCAGATTTCGTCGGTCGAGCTCGTCGAGACACCCAGGCAAGGGGGTTTCGACGAGCTCGATCCACGAATGGCCGGCGTCGGTCGAGCGTGTCGAGACATCGGACGCCGCCGCGCCGGCAGGGCGCCGCGATCGCAGGGCAGTGGTGTCGACGACCGCGACCGACGGTGAGCGCCGGTTCAGTCGAACAGGGCTTTCCCGATGTAACTACCGGTGACCGGACCGGGAGGAATCGCGAACACGGCCGAACCGATGTGCCGGATGTACTCGTTCAGCAGGTCGAAACGACCCAGCTTGTTCTGCAGGTCGACGAAATGCTGCGGATTGTTCTGGTAGCTGATGAACAGCAGCCCGGCGTCCAGGAGGCCCTGACTGTTGAGTCCGTCGGTGTAGTTGTACCCACGGCGCAGAATCTTCATGCCGCTGTTGTTCTCGGGAGCAGCCAGGGCGATGTGCGAGGTGGGATCGATGACGTAGGCGCCCTCGACCTGCTTGGTGAAATCCGGGGTGTCGAACTCCCGTTCCCCGGTCAGTGGTGCGCCCTCGTCCTTGGTCCGTCCGAAGATCTGCTGCTGATCCGAGATCCGGTCGAAGTCCCAGGTCTCGATGGTCATCGCGATCTTTCGAACCACCTGATAGGTGCCGCCGGTCATCCAGTCCGCGTCTCCCAGCCAGACGAACCTGTCGTAATCGGAGTCACTCGCCACATTGCGGGTACCGTCCTTGAATCCCATCAGGTTCCGTGGAGTTTCCTGACCGGGGCCGGCGCTGGCCCTGCCGAAACCCATCACCACCCAGTGCGTGTGTGCCGTGGTGGTCACCATCCGGGCCAGGTTGCGGATCGCATGGTAGGCCACCTGGGGATCGTCGGCGCATGCCTGCAGCGACAGGTCGCCGCCGGAGAGTTGCGGCTGCAGCACGTCCCCGGGGATCCGGGGCAGGTCCCTGAGCAGCGCCGGTCGCTTGGGGGCCAGGTCGAAGCGCTTGTCGAACACGCCGGGGCCGAGCCCGACCGTCACCGTAAGGGACGCCGGCGCAAGCCCATGCGCCTCGCCGGTGTCGGTGGCGACGGCGTCCGGACGCGCCGACTCGATGGTGCCGATCGCCTTTCCCCGGGTGAGTTGTGCGATCGCTGCGCTCCACCGGGCGAGCAGCACCTGCAGGTCCTGCCGGGTCGCTCCACGATTCAGGTTGAAGGTCATGAACACCGCATGCCGCTGCGGAGGCGTCCGGATTCCGGCCTGGTGCGCCTGGTCGTAGAACGGGACGGTTTGGTTCAGGTCGACCGTGTCCGGCCCTGCGGCCGCCGACTGTGGGGTGCCGGACGCCGGACTGCCGCCTGCCAGGAAGGCGGCAGTCGCCGCTCCGCCGGCCACGGCGCCGGCCGCGGCCGCGCCGCCGGTGATCAGTCCGCGTCGGGACAGCCGACTCCGCGGTACGGGTGCGTCGTCCGGGCCGGCCGGCGACGGTCCGGCCGGCGACGGTCCGGCCGGGCCGGGGGAGCCGCTCCCGGCCGGATCGGTTCGCGATTCGTCCGTCATCTCTACCTCTTAGTGGTTTTCCAGGATCGCCGATCAATGCGGCCGCCGCTGGTTGAGCCGGTCGAGGCCTTTTGTCAGAGCCACACCGTTCAGGTCTCGAGAAGGCAACCACGGGCCTGTGCGGAATCGCCGATCAAAGCATCCATCGTTTGAGTTGAGCTTGTCGAAACCGCTTTCAACAGGGCTCCGTCGAGGTCTCGACAAGCTCAACTCACCGATGATCAGCCGACCGCAGCCACACTCACTGTGCGGTCGCGACCTTCTCGGCGATCTTCTGCATGGGCTGCTGCAGCGCCAATACCGCCTGGCTCAGCTGCTTGCTGTACTTGGCCCGATTGGCCTCGTTCCACGGGATGTAGCCGCCGGGGGCGTTCTTGTCGCGCAGCTTGCTCAGGGCAGCGTCCACGTTGCCGAATTGCTTGACCACCTCTTGGACGAGTTCGGGGTCGATCTTCTCCAGGCCAGGCTGCAGGTAGGCGAAGGCCTGCCGGGCGCCCTCAATGTTGGAATGGAAATCGACCAGATCGGTGTGGCTGAACGCCTCCTCCTCACCGGTGATCTTGCCCGACTGCACCTCTTCCAGCAGTGCTGCGGCGCCGTTGGCCAGATCTTCCGGCTTGAAGGTCAGCTTCTTCACCACCTCGACGAGCTTGCCGACGTTGGCCTCCAGGTCGGCGGCGTACTTCTTGGTGGCGTCGGTGATCTTGCCGTTCTTCCACAGGTCGCGCTCGATCGCGTGGAACCCGGACCAGCCGACCTTCGGGTCCAGGTTGGACGCCCGCATGTCGATCAGGTAGTCGAGGTTGCCCCTGTTGTCGTCCACCTTGAAGCCGGGCATCACGAAGCCCTCGACATCGGATTCGATCTTCTCGTAGAACGGACGTGCGGCCAGGTAGGCGGCCTGCGCCTTGGCGATGTCGCCGGAGTCGATCGCGGCCCGCAGTTCGGAGACCGCGGCCTTCAGTCCGTCGGCCTGGGTGCCGACCCAGACGCCATACTCCTTGGCGCCCTGGTTTAGCAGGGTGGCGGTGCTGCCGGTCGGTGCCGCGGCGGCCTCGCCGGTCACGGTGAACGGCTGGGTCTCGGGTGTCGCCCCGAGGCAGTACAGGGTGTACTTGCCGCCGTCCATGGTGATGGTGAAGGGCGACGGCGGAAGGCCAGGCGCCAGGTTCTCCTTCTCGCCGAGGATCTTCAGCTCACTCTGGATCTCGACCTCGGTGATCGCGGACGAGCTGACGTTCTCGACGGTGAAGGTCACCGGACCGGCGGGCGCGGTGAGGAAGTCCGCGGTGCAGGTGTCGCCCTTGTCACCGCCGGCCAGCGTGATCTTGACCTGGGCGACGCCGTTGACCACGGGTGCCGAGCCGTCGGCCGGGGCCGAGGCCGGTGCGCTGGTGGACGCGGTCGGTGTGCCGGCGCATCCACTCAGACCGGCAGCGAGGGCGAGTGCGGCGCCCAGCCCCACCGCGACGTGGCTTCTATGAGACATTGAGGTTCCTCCTTGATTCAGATTCGGATGCCGCGACCACACGGTCGGGCTGGGGCAGCCGGCGGCGTGAGCGCTCGGCCAAGATCAGGGTGACGACCGCGGCAATCAGCAGCAGCGCCGGGAACGTGCGTCCCCAGAAGGTGCGCTCCACCTGTTGGGTGCGCAGGGTGAGGGCGGCTTGTTCGGCGGCCTGGACGCGGGCTTCGTCGACCGTCAGCGACCCGGAGCCAAGCGGCGTGCCGTTGGTGAGGACGCCGGTGAGAGTGAGCGTGCGAGGGTTGGGCAGGCCGCCCCCGCTGAGGGTCGCGGTGGTGGTCTCGGCTTGGGTGAAGTCGAGCACCTCGCCCCCGGCGAGCCACAGCTGCCGCTCGCCGGCCTGCGTCCAGCTCACGGTGAACGGGCCCTTGGCAATCTGGGGGTTGATCCCGAGGGGCAGGCGGCCGCCGTTGAGCGGAACCAACTCGTCGAGGGTCAGCGTTGTGGGCAGAGTGCCGGACGCCGCGGGCGCCAATGTCTGCCGGTAGGCGACCGCGTCCGGCACGGTGCGGTGGAGGCCGACGCTTCCACCGGTCAGCGGCATCATCGATTCGGTCGCACCCACGGTGATCACCGCCCGATCGCCCTCGACCCGGACGTTGCCGGCAGCGTGACCGGCACGGTCGACCAGGCCGGCGGGGCCGAGGTCCGCCATCTGCGCCGGACTGATCGCGACGAACATCACCGCGGCCAATACGCCCAGCACGCCGGCGATACCGAACCGCAGCCGGACGGCGCCGCGGGCGTCCGGTCGCCACTTCTTGGGCCAGTAGACATAGATCGCCATCGGGATGACGTAGGCGAACCAACCGACCACCTGGATCACCCGCGGGTCCGGGGGAATGCCCAATACGCCGGTGAACAGGGCCCCTTGGATGGATCCGGGGGGAGCGAGCCAGGACAGGTCGACCGTCTTGCTCTGCCCGGCGTTGAGCCAGCCGGCGCCGTGCATCTTGCCCAGGGTGCTCATCACCAGGCCCGCGGCGACCAGCAGCAGGAAGACGCTGGTGACCCGGAAGAACCGGCCCAGGTTGAGCCGCATGCCGCCGGTGTAGAGGCCGTAGCCGATCACCGCCGCGGTCAGGATGCCGAGGATCGCGCCGGTCGCGGCCAATGCCGCATTGGTGGACGCCGAGAAGGTGGCCAGCAGAAAGACCGAGGTTTCGAAGCCTTCCTTGAGCACGGCCAGGAATGCCATCACCACCAGTGCGCGTCCGGTGCCCGCGCTGAGCGCCTCGGTCGCCGAGCTCTCCAGATGCCGCTTGAGTCCGCCGGCGTTGCTGTTCATCCACAGCAACATGCCGGTGACGAAGACGATGGCGACGATCCCGATGATCGCCTCCATGCCCTCCTGGGCCGCCTGCGGCAGGCTCGTCTCGACCATCCGCAGGCCGACGCCCACGCCGAGGCTGAGCAGGATCGCGGCCCCGACGCCGATCATCATGGGTGTCAGAGAGCGGCCGTTGCGTTTCAGGAATGCGGCGATGATGCCCACGATCAGGGCTGCTTCGAGCCCTTCACGCAAGCCGATGATGAAGGTTGCCAGCACGTTTGCCGTCCGCGAATGTCGATGGTTCCGCGCGCGGTCTCAGCTCCCGATGGGGCCGTGGCGGTTGGTTAGCTTTGCCTAACCTTAGCCACAGTATTGCGTCGGCGCCCGACTTTTCGGAGCACGTCCAGGATCAGACCGATCGAGCGCTGCGGCAGGCCCTAGGACGGCCGTCGCCTCCGGTAGGTGACCTCGGGGCGTCCGGCACGACCGTAGACCGGCACCCGCTCACAGCCGCCGGTGTCGGCGAGATGCTCCAGGTAGCGTCGCGCGGTCACCCGGGACGCCCCGATGATCTCGGCTGCCCGGCTGGCTGACAGCCCGTCGGGTTCGGCGCGGATCGCCGAACGGATCGCCGCCATCGTCTCGGTGGACATCCCCTTGGCCAACTGCTGTCCGGCCGGATCGCGCAGCGCAGCCAGGGCGGCATCGATCTCGCCCTGGTCGAGCACCTCGCGGTCGCCGGCGGCGGCCGCTGCGAACGACGCGTAGTGCAACAGCTTGGCTCGCAGGGTGGCGAACGAGAACGGCTTGATCACGTAATGCACCGCGCCGGAGCGGACGGCCTCACGGATCGACGGCACGTCGCGGGACGCGGTCAGCACCATGATGTCGGGTCCCAACGGCATCGCCTGCAGTGCGCGGGCCACCTCCAGGCCGTGCATGCCGGGCATGTTCAGGTCGAGCAGGACCAGGTCGACGTCACCGTCGCCGCAGCGCCGCAGCGCGCCCGCCCCGTCCAACTCGATGCCGACCACCTCGAAGCCGGGCACGCGCTGAACGTAGAGGCTGTGGCCCTCGGCCACCACCGGCTGGTCGTCGACCACCAGCACCCTGATCATCGGATCATTCTTCCGAATCCTGGAGAGGCAGTGGAACCCGCACCACGAAGCGCCACGGATCCCGCCGGACAGTGATCGAGCCATCCAGCCGGCGCAGAGCGCCGGCGACCAGCGACAGTCCGAGACCGCGTCCGTGTGGCCGGGCGACGTCCTCGGTGGGTTTGGTGCTCCAGCCGCGGGTGAAGATCCGGTCCAGGTCCGCGGGGTCGACCCCGGCGCCGGAGTCGCTGATCTCCAGCACCAGCACGGGGTTGTCGCCGGCCGACAACTGGCTCGCGTCGTCGCCGCCGAACCCGGACGGGCACCCTCCGGCCGACCGGAGACCCGCACCCAGCGCTCGCCAGGCATTCCGGCGACCGCGTCGATCGCGTTGTCGACCAGGTTCCCGACTATCACCAACACGTCGGCGGCCCGGTCGCCGGTGCTCGGCACGTCCAGATCGTCGGCCAACAGCAGCTCGACGCCGCGCTCGTGGGCCTGGGCGGACTTGCCCAGCAACAGGGCTGCCAGCGGGGCGTCCCGGACCGCCCCGGTCACTGCCTCAACCTGTTCCTGGCTAGCCGCGATGGTGGCGGTTGCGTAGGCGATCGCGTCTTGGCCGCGGTCCAACTCGACCAGCATGATCACCGTGTGCATCCGGTTGTCGGCCTCGTGTGCCCGGCTGCGCAGCATCTCGCTGAACGACCGCAGCGAATCCAGCTCGCCGGTCAGCCGGACGAGTTCGGTGCGATCGCGCAGCGTCGTCACCCAGCCGAGATCTTCGCCGTCGAAAACGGCCCGCTCGCGGGTGACGACCAGAACCCGTCCGTCCTCGACGAACTGCTCGCCGTCGCATTCGCGGTCGGACGTCATCAGTTCCATCAGTTCGGGGTCGAGCCACAGGTCCTCGACCCGCTTGCCCGGCTCGATCTCGGGCATGCCGATCAGACCACGGGCGTCGTCGTTGATCAGCACCACGGTGCCGTCCTTGCCGACCATCACCAGGCCGGCCCGCAGTGAGTGCAGCACCGCCTGGTAGTAGGTGTGCAGGCGTTGCAGCCCGACCGAACCCAGGCCGCGGGTCTGTCGGTGCAGCCGGCGCGCGATCGCCCAGGACCCGAGTAGACCGACGGCCAGCGATCCGGCGGCGAACCAGATCACCGGGGTGGCCCGCTCGAAGGCGAGTTGATTGACCGAGGTCATCGCCACCGCCACCGAGACCAGGGCGACCACCTGTCCCGAGGCGTCCCTGGCCGGGACGACGACGCGCACCGACGGTCCCAGGGTTCCGGTGAACTCTTCGACGACCTTCCCGCCGGCCTTGGCCGGCAGCCAGCTGCCGTTGTAGGGGCCGCCGACCCGCTCGCCGGTGGGGTGCGTCCAGCGGATGCCGTCGGGCGAGATGACGATGATGAAGAGCAGATTGTCGGCGGCCCGGATCTTCTCGATCGGATCCCGCAGCGTGGCCGGTGGATCGGCGGAGCCGGCGGCGTCCACCAGCCACGGTGACCCGGCCAGTGCGACAGCGGCCGCTTCGGCTCGGGCGACCGCTTCGGCGCGCGCGGTCTCGGTCGCCGATCGGACGGCCAGTAGCCAGATCGGCGCCACCGTGATGGCCAGCACCAGCAGGATCAGCGAGAAGATCTGCGCCGACAGGCTCCAACGGTCCTGAGTGCCCGACCAGAGTTCGAGTCGCCGCCGGCGCGCGGAGCGGCGCAGTCCCCTCGGGACTTGTTCCACCGCCGGCGCCGTAGCCATGCGCTCACTATCGCAAATCCGGACGCGGTACGCGGGTCACCCCCCGCGGTTCACGTCCGGTGTTCGGGTGGTGCGCGGGGACGGACCCGTGGCCCAGATTCGGGACGCCGACGCCGGACGACCAGTCCTCCGACGCGGATTCTCGCCCGTCAATAGTTCATTGTGTACGCGGCCGAATGCCTTGTCGCCCGTCGGGCCCGGGCCTTACGGTTCCCCAGGAACGGACGACACACCCCCCGTGGTTTGTCCGAGTGCCTCGGTCCCTGGTGCCCGCCGACAGCCACGCGTCCGTTCCGATGGGTCTTCGAAGAGGAAGAGTGCGCGATGTTGGCGATGTTCGGACTGATCATCGTGGCCGGGTTCATGACGCTGATCATGACCAAGAAGGCCACCCCTTTCACCTCGTTGGTGCTGGTTCCGCTGGTGGTCGGCATCGTCGCCGCCTTCGTCACCGGAGCGTTCCAGTGGACGGACATCTTCAAATTCGCCATCGCCGGCATCAGCAGCAATGCCGATTTGCAGATCACCGGGGTCGCGAACACCGCCGTGATGCTGCTGTTCGCGATCCTCTACTTCGGGTTGATGCTGACCGCCGGCCTGTTCGATCCGGTCGTCGCGTTCATCCTGCGGGTGGTGAAGGGTGACCCGCTGAAGGTGCTGGTCGGTACCGCAGTGTTGTCGCTCGCGGTGTCGGTGGACGGCGACGGCTCGACCACCACCCTGGTGGTCTGCTCGGCGATGATCCCGGTCTATCGCAAGCTGAACATGAAGATGATGGACTTGGCGGTGCTGATCATCCTGGCCAACTCGATCATGAACCTGCTGCCCTGGGGTGGTCCGACCGCCCGGATCATCGCCGCACTCAAGGTCGACGAGGGCGAACTGCTGCGCCGGATCATTCCCGGCATGGTGCTGGCGGCGCTGTGGGTGGTGGGCGTCGCCGTGATCCGCGGGCTGGCCGAGCGCAAGCGCCTGGGGGTGGTCGAGATCACCGCCGAGGAGCTCGCCGAGGTGGGCAAGACCACCCACCCCGAGGACATCGACCTGGGCCGCGCACACAAGGTCTGGTTCAACTTCGCGCTGACCATGGTGATGATGGTCGTGCTGATCTTCGGCGGCGAACTGCCGTTCATCCCGAAGGTGAATGCCGCGCTGATCTTCGCGATCGGTTTCGCTCTCGCGCTGGTGATCAACTACGGCAACCTGGTCGATCAGCGCCGGGTGGTCGAGAAGTACGGGTCGTCGGCCGTCCAGGTGATCATCATGGTGCTGGCCGCGGGCGTCTTCATGGGGGTGCTGGCCGGCACCGGGATGAGCGGCGCGATGGGCCAGGCGCTGTCGGACTGGGTTCCGGACGCCCTCGGCTCCCACTGGCCGCTGGTCACCGCGATCGCCTCCGCACCGGGCACCTTCCTGCTCAGCAACGACGCCTTCTACCTCGGCGTGCTGCCGGTGCTGAACCAGGTCGGCGTGCAGAACGGATTCGCGCCGATGGACATCGCCATCGCGTCCACCGCCGGCCAGGCCTTCCACCTGCTCAGCCCGCTGGTCGGCTTCATCTACCTGCTGCTCAACCTGACCGGCGTCGAGATGGGCAAGTGGCAGATCACCTCGGCCAAATGGGGGCTCGGCACCTTCGCGGCCTTCCTGCTGTGCATGTTCACCGTGGGTGGCGTCCCGCTCTGATCAGCCGGTGCCGGGCGTCCGCTGGTCGATGCGATGGGCCACCCCGGACGCGGTGAGCACGGCGGCCGAGAACCACAGGGCGCCGGCCGCGCCCAGCCAGCCGGTGCCGACGGCAGCCAGCGTCGGCACCACCACCTGGCCGACCCGGTTCGAGACCAGGCGCAGGGCCAGCGCCGCCCCGCGCACCGTGGCCGGCACCGAGCGGACGACCAGCGTCATGGTCAGCGGCTGGCCGATGCCGAGCAGGAACCCGCCGACCAGTGCGGTCGGCACCAGCACCGCCATCGACGACACCGGCAGGGCGATCACGGCCAGCGCCACCCCCGAGCCGATGGTGCTGGCAGTGACCAGCAGATCGTGGCCCCAGCGGGCGGCGAGCCGTCCGATCCCGACCCGCGAGGCCAGGGACGCCGCGGCGCGCAGTCCGAGCAGCACCCCGACCGTGGTCGCGTCGATGCCGCGGTCGTGCGCCACCAGGGGCAGGTAGGCGGTGAGGATGTCCACGGCGGTCAACAGCGACATGCTGGTGAACAATGCGCTGGCGACCCCCGGTCGCCGGATCAGCTCCAGGGTGCCGATCCGCTCGGACGGCGCCGGCGCCGGGGGAGCGGTGCCCCGCCGCGAGCGGGCGGTGAGGGCGAGGCAGACCGCCAGCGGGATCGCCGCTGCGGCCACCGCGGCCGCGAGGCCGGCCGCCCATGCCGAGCCCGCCACGTCGACCGGGGCAGATCCGAGGGCGAACCCGGCCAGTAGCGGCCCGAGCAACTGACCGGCCGACACCGACGCGGTCGTCCAGCCGAAGCCGGCGTCCAGCTGGTCGTCGCTGGCGATCTTGGCGACGTGCCCCTGCGCACCGACCATCAGCAGGACATGGGCGAACCCGAGTGCGGTGGAGGACGCGGCCACCGCCAGCAGATCGGGCGCCAGCGCCAGCCAGGTGATCGAGGCGGCACACAGCACCGTTCCGATCACCAGCAGCGTCAGCGTGCGGCCGGTGCGGTCGGTGAAGCGCCCCAACGGCATCGCCGCCAGTACCGACAGCACCGCGAAGGCGGCTGCCGCGATGCCGACCTCGAACCCGCCGCCGCCCATCGCGATGGTCCGGTACGAGATCAACGGACGGGCCGCGTGCAGCCCGGTCTGGGTCACCACCAGCGTCGCCAGCAGCAACAGGAACTGGCGTCGCCCTCGTCCGCTCACCGGCCGTCGCCGGAGAGCTCGGCGATGACGCTGCCGATCAGGCTGTGATCCACATGCGCCAGCATCAACGCCCGCGCCGTCACCGGATCGCCGGCGACGACGGCGTCCGCGATGGCGGCGTGTTCGGCGCGCACCCGCTCGACGTGCTCGACCGGCCTGCTGCGGTGGCGCAGGCCGAGCAGCCGGTAACGATCGGACCTGTCCCAGAGCCCGTCCAGGATGGCGATCAGCGACGGGTTGTGCGAGGCCAGGTAGACCGCCCGGTGGAAGTCGCGGTGCGCGTGCAGCGATTCAGCGGTCGGCTGTGCCGCCACCGGATGCAGGGCGTCGAGGGCGGAGGCGATGGCGGTCAGGTCGGTGTCGGCACGGCGCTGTGCGGCCAGCTCGGCGGCGAACGGGTCGAGGACGCGGCGCAGGTCAAGCAGGTCCTGAGCCTCGGCGGCGTTCAGCTCGGTGACGGTGGCGTCGCGGTGTGAACTGAGCGTCACCAGCCCCTCGCCGGCGAGTTGCTTGAGGGCCTCGCGCAGCGGCGTCGTGCTGATGCCCAGCTCGGACGCCAACCGCTCCTGCCCGATCGCGGCGCCGGGAGGCAGCTCCTCGGCCAGGATCCGCCGCTTGACTTCGGCGTAGGCGAACTGGCTCTTGCTGGGAAACGGGCTGATCACCCGTACAGCCTATAGCCTATAGGCTGTTCCCTGATCCTCGTCGACCCGGGCGAGAATCGGGGTTGGTGGGCGAGCCTTGTGGCACGGGTTCTTTCGTTGGTCGAGCGTGTCGAGACCCGTCTATGCCGCCGACCTGGTTTCGGCAAGCTCAACCATCGACTGGCTCAGGCAGCGGCACGCTCAGCGCCAGCGACCGTCGGTCGGCACCACCATCGGCGTGCCTGAGGCCGGGTCGTCGATCACCAGGCAGTTCAGCTCGAACACCTCGCGGACCAACTCGACGGTCAGCACCTGTGCGGGCGGCCCGGCGGCGATCAGCCGTCCGGCCTTCATCACGATCAGGTGGGTGGCGTAGCGGGCGGCCTGATTGAGGTCATGCAGCACCGCCACGATCGTGGTGCCGTCTCGGTGCAGCCGGGCGAACAGGTCGAGCATCTCGATCTGGTGGGTGAGGTCGAGATAGGTGGTGGGCTCGTCGAGTAACAGCACCGGGGTCTGCTGGGCGATCGCCATCGCCGCCCAGACCCGCTGGCGCTGGCCGCCCGACAACTCCGCGACCTCGCGGGTGGCCAGTTGCGCGACGTTGGTGGCGGCCATGGCGCCACGCACCGCGTCCTCGTCGGCAGCCGTCCACTGCCGGACCAGCTTCTGGTACGGGAACCGGCCGCGACTCACCAGATCGACCACGGTGATGCCGTCCGGGGCGATCGACGACTGGGGCAGGAGTCCGACCTGTCGCGCGAACTCCTTGGGCTTGTAGGTGTCCAGGGCCTTGCCGTCCAGCGTGACGCGTCCCTCGGCGGGACGCAGGAGTCGCGACAGTGACCGGAGCAGAGTGCTCTTGCCGCAGGCGTTCGGCCCGATGATCACGGTGAACTCGCGGTCGGGAATGTCGACGCTCAGCCGGGTGCTCACCACCCGCTGGTCATAGCGCAGGGTGACGTCCTCGGCGCGGATCCGGGGTGCGCGCGGAGTCTCCGGGCTGGGTAGGGACGTCATCAGCGGCTCCTCGCTTCGTGAACCAGCAGGGTCAACAGGTAGATCCCGCCGATGACGACGGTGACGATGCCAACCGGTACGTCGACCGGCAGCACATGCTGAGCGATCAGATCGGCGCCAAGCATCAGCAGCGCGCCCACCGCGGCGGAGGACACCAGCGGAATGCCGGCGCTGCGAACCAGTCGGCGGGTGATCTGGGGGGCGGCGAGGGCGACGAAGGCGATCGGCCCGGCGGCCGCTGTGACGATCGCCACCAGAGCGACCGCGAACAGCACCAGCCCCACCCGGACGCGTTCCACGGCCACCCCGTGAGCCGCGGCGGCGTCATCGCCGAGTTCGAGCTGCCGCAAACCGGGCACCAGTACCAGGCCGGGCGTGCAGATCAGCAGACAGACGATCGCCGGAACCAGGGTCGGCCAGCCGATCAGCGCCAGCGAGCCGGCACCCCAGATGGCGGCGGCCATCGCCACGTCCTGCTGGGCGCGCAGCAGAAGGAAGAGGTTGACCGCCTGCAGCATCGCCGTGACCGCGATGCCGACGATGATCAGCCGGAAACCCTGCATACCGCGGCGATAGGCGAGCAGGTAGACCACCACCGCGGTAAGCAGCCCACCGACCAGGGCGCCCGCGGACGCCGAAACCACACCGGCGCCGACGACGGTGAGCGCCACCAGGGCTCCGGTGTAGGCGCCGGTCGCGAAGCCGATCACGTCGGGCGACCCGAGCGGATTGCGGGTCAGGGACTGGAACACCGCGCCGGAGACCGCCAGGGCGCTGCCGAAGACGAGTGCGGCGAGCACGCGTGGCAGACGCCAGTCGCGCACCACCGTCGAGGTGAAGCCGCCGTCGCTTGCGAACAGGGCCTGAAGGACCTCGCTCGGACTCAGCGGCAGGTCGCCGAGGCCGAGCGCGATCACGGCGAGCACCACGGCAGCGAGGCTGACCACGCCGGTGACGATGAGCCCCCGCACCGGGCTCCAGCCGCCGATCACCGGCACCGCTACGCTGCCGGCCCGCGGATCGGTCGGACGGCTGCGTTCGTCGACGAGCGCGCTCACAGTTCGCTCGCCTTCCGATGCCGCACCAGGAAGATCAGCACCGGCGCGCCCACCAGGGCGGTGACGATGCCGGCCGGCAGTTCACCGGACTGGAGCACGACCCGTCCGACCACATCCGCGAACAGCAGCAGCGAGGGTGCAGCCAGCGCCGAATATCCGATGATCCAGCGCTGATCCGGCCCGACAATCCACCGGACGGCGTGGGGCACCATCAGTCCGACGAACGCGATCGGTCCCGCCAGCGCGGTCGCCGAACCGGCTAGCAGCATCACCGCGGCGACCGCCAGGATCCGGGTCCGCATCACGTTGGCGCCGAGGGCGGACGCCAGGTCGTCGCCCAGGGCGATCGCATTCAGGGAGGAAGCGATGGCCAGCGCGATGCCGAGCCCGAGGATCACGAACGGCAGTGCCGGGCCGAGCAGGCCGACGTCGCGGTCGAGCAGCGAGCCGGACTCCCACGAGGTCATCACCGCGAAGCGTTCACGGTCGGTCAGCACGATCGCGCTGGTGATGCCGGCCAGGGCGGCGCCCAGCGCCACCCCGGCCAGGATCAACCGGACCGGGCTGGCGCCGCCCCGTCCGATCGAACCGATGGCGTAGACGAGCACGGAGGCGGCGAATGCACCGATGTAGGCGAGGGCGAGGGTGCCGAGCGCACCGGAGATGCCGATCAGACCGGTGCCGATCGCCAGCGCGAAGGCGGCACCGGCGTTCACGCCGAGAATTCCCGGATCGGCCAGCGGGTTGCGGGTGACGGCCTGGATGAGCGCTCCGGCCACGCCGAGTGAGGTGCCCGCCACGATTGCGATCAGGGTGCGGGGCACGCGCAACTGCAGCACAACCACCGCGTTCGGGCCGGTGTCGTGGCCGAGCAGGATCTGCAGCACCTCCGACGGGGGGATGGCTCGTGCTCCGATGGCGAGGCTGGCGATCACCGCCGCGCCCAGCACGATCAGCAGAGCCAGCAGCCCGACCGCGCGGACGGCGGGGGAGTGCCGTTCGGCGACCTCCACCGGCGCGGCACCTGGAGGCGGACGGAGGGCGGTCACGCAGGCGATCATAGGCTAGCCTTACCTAACTTCCCAGCAGGCGTGGTCAGCGTGGCGACCGCGTCCCCCATCCATCCGAGGAGAGATTTCCCGATGCGTCTACGAGTCCTCGCAGCGGCAGTCGCGACAACGCTGCTGGCCGGTCTGGCCGCCTGTTCATCCGGCACTCCCGCTGCCACCACGTCCTCGAGTCCGTCGGCGGCGCCATCCACCGGCGGCGCCTTCCCGGCGACCGTGACCACCAAATTCGGCGACATCACCGTGAAGGCGAAGCCGGTCCGGGTGGTTGCCCTGGGCTGGGGCGACGCCGAGACGGCACTCGCGCTCGGCGTCCAGCCGGTCGGCGCGTCGGACTGGCTCGGCTTCGGCGGTGAGGGCGTGGGCCCCTGGGCAAAGGGCATGTACACCACTCCGCCCGAGATCATCGGCACCCTGGAGCCGTCGTTCGAGAAGATCGCGGCGCTCAAGCCCGACCTGATCCTCGACGTGAAGAGTTCGGGTGACCAGGCCCGCTACGACCGGCTGAAGGGCATCGCGACCACGATCGGCGTCCCGGCCGGTGGTGACAACTACCTCACCACGCCCGATCAGCAGCTCACCATGATCGCCATCGCCCTGGGCGAGAAGGCGAAGGGCGAGGAACTGCGCAAGGAACTGGCGGACGCTTTCACGTCCGCTGCCGCCGCCCATCCGGCATGGAAAGGCAAGACCATGACCGCCGCCACCAAGTCGAAGGACAGCTGGGGCGCCTACGTCGAGGGCAGCGAGCGGGTCACCTTCATGGAGAACCTCGGATTCGTACAGAACCCGAAGATCGCGGCGATGAAGCCGGATGCCACCGGATTCTCGGTCAGCCTGTCCCCGGAGAACCTCACCGACATCGATGCCGACGTGATCGTGGCCTTCCCGATCTTCATCGACACCAGCGCGCTGACCGGTGACGCAGCCTGGAAGGCGGTGCCCGCCGTCAAGGACGGGCGAGCGGTCGTGATTGACGGCGACCTGGCCAACGCCTACTCGCTGGGCACCACGATGGCCACCAAGTACGCGATCGAGAACCTGGTGCCGAAGCTGGCGGCCGCGCTGAAGTAGTCGCTGGCCGGCCGCGTCCGCACCCCTGCGCTCGCCGGACTATTTCGGGCTCGTCGCACTCGGCGGCCGCCTGGATAGTCCGGCGGGCGTTTTGGTGTCGGACGCCGTCGCGCCGCCTTGCCCATGGGCCGCAGACCCGAGAGAGTCCTGCCATGAGGTTCCTCTTCCTGGGCGCGGGCGCGATCGGCACCTACGTCGGGGGCAGCCTGGCTGCCGCCGGCGAAGACGTCAGCTTCATCGAACGTCCCCGAACTGCCGAGGTGATCGCCTCGGCCGGGCTGAAGGTGCACACTGCGGACGCCACTCGCCTGATGACGAATGTGACCATGCACGGCAGCGCCGCGGACGCTCTGGCTGCCGGGCCGTACGACATCGGTGTGTTCGCGCTGAAGTCGTTTGACACCCAGACCGCGCTGGATGAACTGGTCGCCACCGGACATGAGGTGCCGAGCATCCTGTCATTGCAGAACGGCGTCGACAACGAACCGACGATCGCGGCCACCCTTGGTGAGGACCGGGTGCTGTCCGGCACCGTCGCGACCGCCGTGAGCAAGCCCGGCATCGGCGAGGTGCGTGAAGAGAAGCACCGCGGCATCGGGGTGGCGATGGGCCACCGGCTGAGCGAACCGCTGGTGGCGGCCCTGGAGAAGGCAGGCCTCTCCGGACGGCTGTTCGCCGATGCCGGTGCGATGAAATGGTCGAAGCTGCTCACCAACCTGACCGGTAACGCCACCTCGGCGATCCTGGACCGCACGGTTGCCGAACTGTTCTCCGACAAGCGCAGTTACGGCATAGAGGTGGCCGTGCTGCGGGAATGCCTGGCGGTGATGAAGGCCCTGGGACACGGTGTTGTCGACCTGCCCGGCACACCCGTCCGGGCACTGGCGTTGGCGACCCGGCTGCCCCGCTTCATCGCGCAGCCGGCCCTCACCAAGGCGCTCGGCGCCGGCCGCGGCGACAAGATGCCCAGCTTCCACATCGACCTGCACGGCGGACGGGGCCGCTCCGAGGTGTCCTTCCTCAACGGCGCCGTGGCCCGCCACGGTGCCGAGGCCGGCGTCCCCACCCCGGTGAACGCCCTGCTCACGTCCACCCTCGAGGCACTCACCGCCGGCGAGATCCCGCTCGACACCTACCGGCACAACCCGGACGCCCTGCTGGCCCGCCTCCGCTGACCGGGGACGCTTCCTTCGGTCACCGGAGGCCGCCCTCGGTCACTGACTCTCCCTCGCTGAGCATCAGCTTCGGTGAAGGCGATCAGTTGAGCGCCTTGACGACGTCCGCGACCAACTGCTCGGTGCGGATGTCGTCGGCGGCGGGGGAGAAGCCGAGCCGGACGACCACCAGCTTCTCGGACGGCACCACGTACAGCCGCTGGCCGTCGTGGCCGCTGGCCCAGTAGGCGTCGCGGGGGAGTCGCTGGTCGACGAGTGACCCGGACGCGGTGCGATTCGTCCACCAGCCGGCTGCATAGTTCGGGTCCTCCGCGGACGGCGGTGTGACGACCGTGGTGGTCTGCCGCATCCAGCCCGTAGGCAGGAGCCGGCGTCCGTTCCAGACGCCGTCGGCGAGCGCGAACTGCCCGATCGCGGCCCAGTCCCGCGGGGTTGCCCACAGGTACGAGCTGCAGACCGGCGTGCCGGTGGCGTCCGCCTCCCAGACCGCGGAGGACAGCCCGAGCGGCGCCAGCAGTTCGGCTCGCGGCAGGTCGGCGCCCTGCCCGGTGCGGGCCCGCAGCACGCTGCAGAGCAGCGTGGTCGAACCGGACGAGTACTGCTGGGTCGATCCGACCGGATGGATCAGCGGCTGTGATGCCACGAAGGACGCCATGTCGGACTGGTCGTACAACATCGCCGTGATCGTGGTGCCCAGATCGTAGGTCTCGTCCCAGGCCAGCCCGCTGCGCATCCGCAGCAGGTCCTCGATGGTGATCCGGGCGCGGTCGTCGGTCCACTCGGGCCGCAGCCGGTCGTCCGACAGAGCCACCTTGCGCTGGGCGACCAACACACCCGTCAGCAGACTGGCCACGCTCTTGCTCATCGACCAGCCCAGTTGCGGGGTCGCGACGGTGAATCCCGGCGCGTAGCGCTCAGCGACGATCCGGCCGTCGCGCACGACCACCACGCCACGGGTGCCGAGCAGGTCGCGTCCGGGCTGGTCGAGGTCATCGCCGAAAGCTCTAGCCAATGCCGCCTTCAGCACGGGAGTCGGGTTGGGGGTGGGCTGCCCGGCCAACGGATTCGCGGACGCCGTGGCCGGCGCGGCCGCCCCGAACGAGGGACGCGCCGAGGCCAGCGTGCAGCCGAAGCCGTCCACGGCCCAGGCCTGCTGCGCAGCGAGGACGCCCAGCACCGACGCGCGGTAGCTGCCGGCGTCGGCGCCGACCCGCAGGTACGGGACCAGCGGGTTGGGCGGCAGGTCCTGTGTCATCGGACGACGCGCGATCACGTCCAGCGCGCAGGCGTTGTGCGCGGCGTACCCGGTGCCGGTGCGCAGCAGCGGGCGCAGGTACCAATACCCGGCGGTTGCGGCCACCAGGACCACCACCAGGGCGCCGACCGCAACCCGGACCCATACCCGCCGCTTCTTGGCCATGGCGCACGGTATTCGCTCGGCACGCCGCTGCGCCAGCGTTCGGGTGAACTGCTGCGCGCATCGGAGACCACCGGGACAGGGGAGCTCCTGCGGGCCGCAACCTGCGGTCCGGCTTACCCCAGCAGTTGGATGATGGCGCGTCCGACGGCCTCGTCCTGTGGGCCCTCGGTGAGCCGGAAACCGGCGCCGACCAGGGTCGGGTGGCCCTCGGCGATCGCGTAGCCGTGCCCGGCCCAAGCCAGCATCGGCAGGTCGTTCGGCATGTCGCCGAAGGCGGCAACATCGGCGGCGTCCACCTTCAGCTGGGCGCACAGTGCGGCCAGTCCGGACCCCTTGGTGACCCCGGGTGCGCTGATCTCGAGCAGCCCGTAGCTGCCCAAGTGGGAGTGTGTGGTGGTCAGCCGTTCCCCGATCACCTCACGTCCGCGCTGGGCGAGGGCGTCGCTGTCCAGCTCGGCATGGAAGGCGCACAGCTTCAGCACCGGACGATCGACGGCCGCCAGTTCCGCCAACGGCGCGAGCGTCAGCCAATGACCACGATCCTGGGGGAGGCCCGGCTCACAGCCGAAGTGGTCGCCCCACTCGAAGGCGAACACCATGCCCGGGATGGCGGCCCGCAGATCGTTGGCCACCTCGAGAGCCACCTGCGGGTCGAGGCCGTGCACCACCGTGTGCTGCCGGGTGTCCAGGTCGAACCGGCCGGCACCGTTGCTGACCACCACTTCACGGTGGAGGCCGGCCAGATCGTCCAGCACATCGAGCCAGCGTGCCGGGCGTCCGGTTGCCACCACCACAGGTACGCCACGGTCGGCGGCCAAGGCCAGGGCTTCACGGTTCAGCTCTGACACGGCGCCGATCGGGTCGAGGAAGGTGCCGTCCAGATCGGTGACGATGAGCCGGACGGTCATAGTCGCGAGTTCGGAGTCGGCGACCCACCGGCGGACGGCGACCCCGACTGCGGCGAGGGGGAAGCCGACTGCGGGGACGGTGACCCCGATTGCGGGGAGGGCGAACCGGACTCCGGCGACGGCGAACCCGATTCTGGCGAAGGAGAGCCCGACTGGGGCGGGGGAGAGCCGGTCGGGGGAACGGGCGGCGGTGGGCTCTGCTGCGGTGACTGCTGGAAGATCAGGATGGCGATCAGGATCGCCAAGGCCGCGAGCAGCAGCATCAACAGCCAGGACGCCAGGATCGACACCCAGCCGGCGCGGTCACCGCGTCCGGGCCAGGGCAGCGGCCAGAGCCGAGCCACCCCGGGACCGGCGCGGTCGATCCAGTGCAGCCGGTAGTCCGGCCCGGCGGGCCGGCCCTGCAAGGGCAACCGGGCCAGCTGCACCTCGTCCAGAATCCGGGAGGCCTCGGCGATAGCGGCAGGTGAACCGTCATAGGCCAGCGCCACCCACGGTGCCAGCGGTGCGTCGTCGGGGTCGACCGGGTCGTCGTCCTCGTGCCGATACTTGCCGCCGAGGCGACCCTCATCCTGGCCGTGGCCGCCGCGGGCCACCACCGTGTCGATGTGCAGTTCGTTGACGACGCCGGCCAGTCGGTCCCGGGCGGCGGCGTCATTCGATGCGCCCTCGGACAGCAGGATCAGCATCACCGGCGTGTTGGCTTCGTCGTGTCCGGCGAACGTGATCCCGGACGGCGCGACGACGAGCCGGGCGTCCAGCCAGAAGTCGCCGACCTTGGGCGGGTCCTCGGCGAGCAGCGGCGTCAACGGCACAGCGCCCGACGACTGCGGGTCGCCGGGTGCCGGGTTCTGCTGCTCGGACATCGGCTCCCATCCCATCACACCCGGACAACCGGTACACCCGGACAACCGGTACACCCGGACAACCGGTACACCCGGACAACCGGTGACGGATGCGGGGCGCGTCCCATTCTGCCCGATCCCCGGTGTCCTTCCCGTACCCGCCCGGCACACAGGGAGGTGATAGTCCAGCCCGGTAAGGTGGCTTCGAGATTCGGCGGGCCGAGCCCGCTCAGGCGTATTCGGCGAGCAGGAGACACGCGTGTCCAATCCGACCCAGGCCCCCGGTCAGCAGCCGCAGGGAAACCCGGCCACCCGCGAGGCGGCCCGCCTGCTCGGTGAGGCGATCGCCCAAGTCCAGCGGGTGATCGTCGGCCAGGAGCACATGGTCGAGCAGCTGATGGTCGGCCTGCTGGCCAAGGGACATGTGCTGCTCGAAGGCGTCCCTGGTGTGGCGAAAACCCTTGCCGTGCGGAGCTTCGCCACCGTGGTCGGCGGCGATTTCTCCCGCATCCAGTTCACCCCCGACCTGGTGCCGTCCGACATCGTCGGTACCCGGATCTATTCGGCGCGGCAGGAGAAGTTCGACATCGCGCTGGGCCCGGTCTTCGTGAACTTCGTCCTCGCCGACGAGATCAACCGCGCCCCGGCCAAGGTGCAGTCGGCGATGCTGGAGTTGATGGCCGAGCGTCAGGTGTCGATCGGTGGCACCACCTACCCGGTGCCCAAGCCGTTCATCGTGATCGCCACCCAGAACCCGATCGAGTCCGAAGGTGTCTATCCGCTGCCTGAGGCGCAGCGCGACCGCTTCCTGTTGAAGGTGGACGTGCCCTACCCGCGCGGCAACGAGGAGTTCGAGATCCTCCGCCGGATGAGCGTGCAGCCGCCCGAGCCGACCAATGTGCTCAGCCCCGACAAGGTCCGCGAGTTACAGGACCAGGCGTCCAATGTCTTCGTGCACAACCTGGTCGCCGAGTACATCGTCCGGCTGGTGCTGGCCACCCGGACGCCGACCGAGTTCGGCATGCCCGATCTGGCCCCGGTGATTCAGATCGGCTGCTCGCCGCGCGCGACGCTGGGCCTGGTCGCCGCGGCCCGGGCGCTGGCCCTGATCCACGGTCGTGACTACGTGCTGCCCACCGACGTCCAGGCCGTCGCCAAGGACGTCATGTCGCACCGGCTGGTGCTCGGCTTCGACGCAGTGGCCGACAACATCGCGCCCGCCCAGGTGGTCGAACGCATCGTGGCCATGGTGCCGCCGCCCACGCCGGTGTGGAACCAGCAGCAGCGCGACCAGGCGCACGCACAGCACCGGCACAACCCGAGCTACCAGAACTGACGAAGGCCGTTGTCCCAGCAGATGCAGTTCGAACCACCCGCCGAGGATCTCGGCGTGGTGGAGTCGGTGCTGCGCGAACCGACTCGGGCCACCTTGCCGCTGCACAAGCTCGCGCCGGAAGCCGCGTTGCGACGCCTCGAGTTGACCGTCGTCCGGCGGCTGGAGGGGTTCCTGCACGGTGACCACCGCGGACTGATGCCCGGCCCCGGCTCCGAGACCAACGACGCCCGTCTCTACGTGCCCGGTCAGGACGACGTCCGCAAGATCGACTGGGCGGTGACGGCGCGCACCCAGACGCCGCACGTCCGCGACACGATCGCCGACCGTGAACTCGAGGTGTGGGCGCTGCTCGACGTCACCCCGTCGATGAACTGGGGCACCGAGGGCGTTACCAAGCGCGACCTGGGCATCGCCGCGATCGCCACCATCGGGTTCCTGTCGCAGCGGATGGGGGATCGGTTCGGCGGCCTGGTGATGCGCCCGGACACGATCAGGCGACTCCCGGCCCGATCGGGCCGGACGGCGCTGTACGGCTTGCTGCGCCGGATGCTGGACGAGCCGATCGTCCCCGACCACAGCGTTGGCCCGTACACGCTGGCTGCCGGGGTCGAGCAGTTGACCCGGCTGCAGCGTCGCCGTGGCATGCGGATCGTGGTGTCCGATTTCCTGTCTGCCGGCGACGCCGAACTCGACCCGAACATCGAACCCGACTGGGAGCGTCCGATGCGTCGGTTGGCGATCCGCAACCAGGTGCTGGCGGTCGAGGTGGTGGACAAGCGCGAGGTGGAATTCCCCGACGTCGGCGACATCCTGATCCGGGATCCCGAGACGGACTTCCAGCGCTACGTCAACACCAGCGACGCCGGTGCGCGGGCCCGGATGGACGCGGCGTCCGCAGCCCAGCGTGAGCGGATCCGGATCGCGCTGCGCCGGGCGGGCGTGGCGCACATCCAGTTGCGTACCGACAGAGACTGGGTGCAGGACATTGCCCGTTTCGTGCTCGCGTACCGCCGGGTGGCAGGCATGTTGCACCAGCCGCCGCAGGGGGTGAGCAAGTGAATCTCGATCAGATGTTCCTGAACCCGGAGCGTCTGTGGTGGCTGCTGCTCGTCCCACTGCTCGTCGCCGCATACATCTATCTGACCCGTCGCCGGAACCGCACCGGCATGCGATTCACGAACACCTCGATCCTCGGTGCGGTGGTGCCCGTGCAGTCGCAGTGGCGGCGGCATCTCGCGGTCGCACTGTCGCTGCTCAGCCTGGTCGCGCTTACCATCGCGTGGTCGCGTCCGAGCGGTGTCGACAAGGTTGCGCGGGAACGAGCCACCATCGTCCTGGTACTCGACATCTCGCAGTCGATGGCGGCCACCGACGTCAAACCCAACCGGCTGGACGCCGCGAAGACCGAAGCCAAGCGGTTTGTTGCCGCGATGCCGACCGGCTACAACGTGGCGCTGGTCAGCCTGTCCGGGACGCCGGCGTCCCGGCTGCCACCGACCACCGACCGGGGACAGATCAACCGGGCGATCGATGCTCTCACCTTGCAGGACTCGACGGCGATCGGCGACGCGATCAGCGTCGCGATGGCCACGCTGCAGTCCGCGCCGAAGGGTGCGGACGGGTCGATCGCGCCGGGAGCGATCGTGTTGCTTTCCGACGGTCAGAACACCGCGGGACGATCGCCGACCCAGGAGGCGGCCGCAGCAGCGAGGGCGAAGGTGCCGATCTACACGATCGCCTACGGCACCGAGAACGGCTATGTGGACTTGGACGGCAAGCGTGAGAAGGTGCCGCCGGACAAGGCGCTGCTGCAGCGCATCGCGAGCCTGACCAACGGCCAGTTCTATACGGCGGAGTCCGCCGGCGATCTGGACAGGGTGTACAAGAACATTCGCAGCGAGGTCGGCTACGAAGAGGTGCGGAAGGAGGTCACCGCCACTTGGGCCGGCTACGGCCTGGCGTTCGCGGTGGTCGCCGCACTTGCGGCCGTCTCGCTCGGGGCAAGGTGGCCATGATGCTTCCGATGATCTCGTTCATGGAGCCGGACCGGCTGTGGTGGCTGGTGCTGATTCCCGTGTTGGTGGTGCTCTACCTGGCACTGCTGCGGCGCAAGAGCAGCCGCAGTCGCACCTCGGGCATCTCCAACCTCGACAAGGTGCTGCCCAAACAGCAGGCCTGGAAACGGCACATCGCCGTGGGCGCCGCAGTGCTGTCGTTGGCGGCACTGAACGTGGCGTTCGCCAAACCGAGTGATGAGGTCGATGTGCCCCGCGATCGCGCGACCATCGTGTTGGCGATCGACGTGTCGAGGTCGATGATCGCCGAGGATGTCGCACCCAACCGCTTGGACGCCGCCAAGGCCGCCGCCACCGACTTCCTGGGCATGCTGCCGCCCCGATTCAACGTGGCGCTGGTCGCGTTCGCTGGGTCGGCGTCCATCGTGGTGGCACCGACCACCGACCGCGGACTGGTGGCACGAGCGATCGAAGGGCTCCAGGTGGCGCCGTCCACCTCGATCGGCGAGGGCATCTATTCCTCGTTGGACGCGATGGCCCTGGCACCGGTGGATCCGGATCACCCGGACGACCCGGCCCCGGGTGCGATCGTGCTGCTCTCGGACGGATTCACCAACATTCCGCGCTACTCGGCGCCAGCCGCTCAGGAAGCCAAGAAGCGGGGCATTCCGATCTACACCATCGCCTACGGCACGCCGGAGGGCTACGTGATCGATAAAGGACACCGAGAGCCCGTCCCGGTCAACCACGAGGAGCTGCAGAAGGTCGCCGACATCTCCGGTGGCAAGAAGTTCTCCGCCGGTTCGGCGTCCGAACTGAAGGACGTCTACCGGAGCATCGCCCAGCAGGTCGGGTATGTGAAGGAGGAGCAGGAGGTCACCGAGATCTATGCCGGCTATGCCCTCGGCTTCGCCATCCTGGCCGCCATCGCAGTCATCTCGCTGGGTGCCCGCTGGCCCTGAGCCCGACGCCGCCCGGCTCCATGAACCCCTCCCTATCTATCTCTGGCCTCCCGTCGACGGGGGCCGAGACACGCTCGTCGTTCGCCTAGCGTCCGTCGAAGTCCACCGGCGTGCCGCTCAGGTAGCCGTCGATGGCCTGCCGGGCGTCCGAAGTGCGGGCCAGCATCGCCACTACCGGATGGAGGCGGCCGGCGGCAGCGTGTGGGTCGCTCAGCGCGAGGCGCGCGCTGGCCAGGGTGGCCTGGACCGCCAGTGGGGCCTGAGCGGCGATCCGCTCAGCGATCGCTAGGGCGGCGTCCAGTTGGGCGCCGTCGGGAACGACCTCCTGGACCAGGCCGATCCGGTGGGCCTCGGCGGCGTCGAAGAAGTCGCCGGTGAGCAGCCAGCGCATGGCGTCCCCCCAGCCCAGCCGGGGGAGCCGGATAGTGGCGCCGCCGAAAGCCATGATGCCGCGCGCCACTTCGAGTTGCGCGAACCTAGTGCCGGCGGCGGCGACCACGACGTCCGAGGCCAGGGCGAGTTCCACGCCGAGGGTGAGGCAGGTGCCCTGCACGGCGGTGACGACCGGTTTCGATACCGGTTCGGTTGCCACGCCCCAGGGATCGATCGTGCCGGGCGGCAGCAGCGCGTCCGAGCCCGAGACGATCGCGGGGCCGACGTCGGCCAGGTCGAGCCCCGCCGTGAAGTGGTCGCCCACCGCGTGCAGGACGCCGACGCGGAGCTCGGCCTCGGTGTGCAACGTCGTGTACGCCTCGGCCAACGCGTGCAGCATCGCCAAATCCGCGGCATTGCGCTTCTCCGGCCGGTTCAGCCCGATCAACAGGAGGTGTCCGCGCCGCTCTACCAGCACCCGATTGCTCATTCAGTCATCCAACCGGGCGCTCACAGGTTTGTCACTGCCGGTGATTGGTTCCGCCCGTGGGCGTGAGGCAGAATAGAGCCACTCCAGCGACCGAGTGATGCAGGGGAAGGCAGTTACTCGGCGAAGGAGAAAGTCCATGGCGAAAACCCATGGGGTGGTGCAGATCCACTCTGCGCCGTCCGCGTTGTGCCCACATGTCGAGTGGGCCGTGGGCGGCGTTGTCGGCGTACCCGTCCGACTCGATTGGACGTCACAACCCGCTGAGCGCGCGTCCTATCGCGCCGAATACTCCTGGAGTGGACCGGTGGGCACCGCGGCCAAGCTGGGCAGTGCGCTAAAGGGCTGGCAGCGGCTCAGATTTGAGGTCACCGAGGAACCGACCCTGAGCTCCGAGGGTGTCCGCTACTCCTACACACCCACGCTGGGTGTCTTCCACGCCGCAGTCGGTCTGCACGGCGACATCATGATCAACGAAGAGCGCCTCAGGGTTGCCCTCGCCCGGGACGCCCTCGGCCGCCGCAGCCTGCGGGACGCCGTCAATGACCTGCTCGGCACCGCCTGGGACGACGAACTCGAAGTCTTCCGTCAGGCCGGGGACGGCGCCGACGTCCGCTGGCTGCACCAGGTCGTCTGACCCGCCAACCGGCGCCGCACACCCCACTAGGCCCTCCCTAATCAGTTAAGGCCTCCCGTCGACGGGAGGCCTGAACTGATTAGGGAGGGCCTAGTGGGGACGGGGTTGAGCGCTGGCCCGGATCGGACTGGCCCCGACCGTGGGCAGTGGGCAGGGTCAGCGGGTGACGTTGGCGTTGGTCACCGCAACGGCGACGTTGGCGCCGCCGAAGCCGAAGGAGTTGTTGATCGCGGCCAGGTCGCCCTCGGGCAGCGGACGGGCCACGTTGGCGGCGATGTCGATGCCGAGGTCGGGCTCGGGGTTCTCCAGGTTGATCGTCGGCGGGATCAGGCGATCGTGCAGCGCCATCACCGTCGCCAGGGTCTCCAGGGCCCCGGCACCGCCGAGCAGATGCCCGGTCATCGACTTGGTCGAGGTCACCACGCAGCCATCGACCGCGCTGCCCAGGCCGTGCCGGATCGAGCCGGCCTCAGTCAGGTCACCCTGTGGGGTCGAGGTGCCGTGGGCGTTGACGTGCCTGATGTCGGACGCGGTCAGTCCGGCGTCCGCGATGGCCTTCTTCATTGCGCCGTACTGCCCGGCACCGCTCGGATCGGGTTGGACGATGTCATGGCTGTCGGCGGTGATGCCGGCGCCGGCGAGCGTGCCGTAGATCGTGGCGCCACGTGCCTTCGCGTGCTCGAGCGTCTCGATCACCAGCGCGGCCGCACCCTCAGCCATCACGAAGCCATCGCGACCGATATCCCACGGCCGGGACGCCCGCTCGGGCTCGTCGTTGCGCCGCGATAGCGCCTGCATCTGGCCGAAGGCGGCGAGGGGCAGCGGATGAATGGTGGCCTCGGTGCCGCCGACGACGGCGATGTCGGCGCGTCCCATCCGCAGTTGGTCGAGCGCGAGCGCGATCGCCTCGTTGGAGGACGCGCACGCCGACACCGGCGTGTGGACGCCGGCCTTGGCGCTGATCGCCATGCCGACGTTAGCCGCCGGCGCGTTCGCCATCAGCATCGGGATCGTGAACGGGCTGACCCGGCGATAGCCCTTGTCGCGGTGGTTGTCCCAGTTGTTGAGCAGGGAGAGCAGGCCGCCGATGCCGCTGGCCAGTGACACGATCAGCCGGTAGGGATCGGTCTCGTTCTCGGTGCTCCAGGTGAGGCCGGCGTCCTGCCAGGCCTCCTGTGCCGCGATCAGCGCGAGCTGGGTGGACCGGTCGAGCCGTCGCGCCTTCACCCGGTCGATGATGGTCGACGGATCGACCTTGACTTGGGCGGCGATCTTGACCGGGAGTTCCTCGACCCAGTCCTCGGTGATCCGGCTGACTCCGGACGTGCCGGCGAGCAGGCCCGCCCAGGTCGAGGGCGCGTCCCCGCCGAGCGGGGTGGTGGCTCCGATGCCGGTGATCACAATCTCAGGCATGATTCTCCGAGGTGTTCAGGGACGAATGAGTGGGCATGCCCGAGCCTGCCCAACGGCAGGCCCGGGTCACGCAAACGGCACAGCTCAGCTGTGCGCTTCGACGTACGCCACGGCGTCGCCGACGGTCTTGAGGTTCTTGGAGTCCTCGTCCGGAATGGTGACGCCGAACTTCTCCTCACAACCGACGATGATCTCGACCATCGCCAGCGAGTCGACGTCCAGATCGTCGACGAAGGACTTGTCCAACTGGACGTCCTCGACCGGCACACCGGCGACGTCGTTGACGAGCTCAGCAAGCTGAGCGCGGATCTCTTCGGTGGTGGCCATAGGGTTTCTCCTTGTTGTAGGGCCGTCCCGGGGGTTCCCGGAAGAACTAATTGGTCAGGGTAGGGTGACGACCTGCCCGGCGTACACCAGACCCGCGCCGAACCCGATCAGCAACGCCGTCTGACCGGACTTCGCTTCTCCGGAGCTGAGCAGTGCGTCCATCGCCATCGGCACCGACGCGGCGGAGTTGTTGCCGAACTGCTTGATGGTGCGCGCCACGACGACATGCTCGGGCAGCTTCAGATGCCGCAGCATGGCGTCGGTGATCCGGTTGTTTGCCTGGTGCGGAATGAAAACGTCGAGGTCCTCGGGGGCGAGTCCACCGGCGTCCAGCACGTTCTTGGTGGCTTCGGTGATGAAGCCGGTCGCCCATTTGAAGACCGAGCGGCCGTCCATCGCCAGGTAGGGACGCTCGCCGTCGGCGAGTGCCGTGTGCCACTCGGTGGTCTGGGTGATCGCGTCGGCCTGGCCGCCGTCCGAACCCCAGACCACCGGGCCGATGCCGTTGACGTCGCTGGGGCCGACCACGGCGGCGCCGGCGCCGTCGGCGAACAGGAAGGCGGTACCGCGGTCATGGATGTTGGTGAACCGGCTGAGTTCCTCTACCCCGAGCACCAGCGCGTAGCGCGCGGCACCGGAGCGGACCAGGGCTTCGGCCTGGGCCAGGGCGTAGCAGAAGCCGGCGCAGGCGGCGGAAATGTCGTAGGCGGCACCGTTGGTGCCCAACTGATGCGCGAGCTTCGCCGCCATGCTGGGAGTCTGATGGAAGTAGGTGACCGTCGCGACGATCACGGCGCCGATCTCGGCGGCGGGGATGCCTGCCCGGTCGATGGCGGTGCGCGCGGCGGCGAGCGCCATCGATTCGATGTCTTCGCCTTCGCCGACCCAGCGGCGCTCGACGATTCCGGTGCGCTGTTGGATCCATTCGTCCGAGGAATCGATCCAGGTACACATCTCGGCGTTGTCGACGACCCGGGACGGGACGAACGATGCGATCGACAGCAGTTTCGCAAACGGCGCGCCGGCACCGGCCGCGATCGGTGCGCTCATGCCGCGGCTCCGGTGTGCTCCGCGATGAAGGCCCGCGCGTCGGCGAGCTGATCCGGGGTGTTCAGGTTGAACAAGGCCACTCCCTTGAGGTTGCGCTTCGCGATACCGGTGAGCGTGCCGGCCGGCGGAAGTTCGAGGATGCCGGTGACGCCCAGCTCGGCCAGGGTGTCGAGGCACAGGTCCCAACGCACTGGGTTGCCGACCTGGCTGACCAGCCGGCTCAGCACCTCGCCGCCGTCATCGACCACGGTGCCGTCGGCGTTGCTCAACAGCCGGACGGTCGGGGCCGCGGTGGCCAGGTCGGACGCCAACTCGGCGAGTTCGGCGACGGCCGGTTGCATGTGGACGGTGTGGAACGCGCCGGCGACGCTGAGCTGGATCAGCCGGGCGCGGGCCGGCGGGTTGGCGGCCAACTCGGCCAACTGCTCCACGGTGCCGGCGGCGACGATCTGGCCCCGGCCGTTGTTGTTGGCGGCGGTGAGCCCTGCTGCTTCGATAGCTTCCAGGACGGCGTCCGGGACCCCGCCGACGACGGCCATCATCGAGGTCGGACGCAGTGCGGACGCCGCTGCCATGCCGCGGCCCCGGGTGGCGACGAAGCGCATCGCGTCCTGCTCGGACAGGACGCCGGCCAGCGTCGCCGCGGTGATCTCCCCAACGCTGTGCCCGGCGACCACGTCGGGCGAGGGTCCGTCGGCGAGCAGGGCGTGGCCGGCGACCAGGCCGGCTGCAACCAGCAGCGGTTGGGCGATGTCCGTGGCACGGATCGCGTCGGCGTCGGCCTCGGTGCCGTAGTGCGCCAGATCGACCCCTGCCACCTCCGAGAGCACGGCCAGCTGGTCGCGCGCGGCGGTGTCCTCCAGCCAGGGGCCGAGGAAGCCGGAGGTCTGAGCGCCCTGGCCGGGCGCGAGGATTGCAAGCACGGGGATACTCTTGCGCGAATCCGGCCGGGAAGGACAGCGGGACATGACGAAAATCTCACAGACCTTCTTGTCGGATCCCCACAAGCCAAGGCGTAGTGGGACGGGGACACACCCCGCTTGCCTTTGTGGCAATCACGAGGTCATCAGCCGTCCGAGGGTGACAGCGAGCCGCAGGACATAGGCGCCGCGGGCGTCGGCCGGGTGGTAGCCCGACACCTCGGCGATGCGTCGCAGCCGGTACCGGACGGTGTTGGGGTGGACGAACAGGGTGCGGGCGGTGGCCTCCACCGAACCGCTGTTGTCCAGATACGCCACCAGGGTGTCCAGCAGGTCGGCGCCGGCGTCGCGCAGCGGGCCGTAGATCTCTCGGGCGAGAATCCGGCGGGCATGACCGTCACCGGCCAACGCCCGCTCCGGCAGCAGGTCTTCGGCTGCCACCGGACGTGGTGCGCTCGGCCAGGCGTCCGCGGCCCGGATGCCGGAGAGTGCGCCGCGCGCGGAGGTGGCCGCCTCGACCAGGTCGCTGACCTCCGGCCCGACGACGATGTGGCCCGGCCCGAAGTGGTCGGCGACCTCGGTGATCACCGAGAGGGCCGTCCCAGCAGTCCCCGAATGTCCACCGAGGACGACAACCAGCCGCTCACCCTGGGTTGAGGCCAGCAGGTCAAAGCCGCGTTCGGCGACCGCGCGGCGCATCGCCTCGACCGCATGATCCTTGGCGGGAGCCTGGCCGATGGTCACCGTGATCGCGGCGGGGGAGCGCCAGCCGAGCGTGGACGCTCGCGATAGGACCGTCTCGTCCGTCTCGCCGCGGATGACGGCGTCGACGACCAGCGCCTCGAGCCGGGCGTCCCAGCCGCCGCGCGCCTCAGCGGCGCGGGCATACACCTCCGCCACCCCGAACGCGATCTCGCGGGAGTACTGCATGATCGCCAAGTACACCCCCGCACGGTCTCCGCGTGGCACGAGCCGTTCCAGCTGGTCCTCGACCGTGTCGATGGTGGTCCGGATCAGGTCGACGCTCTGGTGCAGGGTGATCCGCCGCATCAGGGTGCGTGGGGCGGCGTCGAACACTTCGGACGCGTCGACGTCACGGCCGTCGTCGGCGAACCAGCGGATGAACCCGTCGATCCCGGCCCGTGCCACGAACGTCACTGACGAGCGGTGCTCGGCGTCCAGCTCGCCGAACCAGGGATGTCGCTCCTCGATCTCAGTGATCGCGGCGGTGGTCAGGTCGCCTGCGGACTGGGCGAGCCGCCGGGCCACCGTCGTCCGCTGCCGTCCGGACTGCGGCCAGCCGCGTCCGATCCCTGGAATGGCAGCCACCGATCCCCCTTCGTCTGGAACACCCTAGAGGTTCCGCCGACCCCCGTCCGGCGAGCCGCCGTCGAGGTTCTGCTGAGGGCCGTCGGTCGAGCCTGTCGAGGCCCTTGTCCGATCGGGTTTCGACGAGCTCGACCCGGGCAGGCCAGGTTGGACAGGCGCAAGCGCCGGAGGCGCGTTGTTAGGCTCTGGCCACGCCGCCGCTGATCCCGGGACGGCCGGGACGAAGGAGGACGATCGCTGTGGATCCCGTCGTCGCGCTGCGTGAGATCGCCTACCTGATGGAGCGTGAGCGCGCCGACAGCTACCGCGTCCGTGCTTTTCGTCGGGCGGCCGACATCGTCGATGCCATGGATGCCGGCGAGCGTGCGGCGCATGCGGGCTCGGGAGACTGGAAGAAGGTCCCGGGCCTGGGCAGTAGCTCCGCCGCCGTGATCGAGCAGGCGCTGGCCGGACGGGTTCCCGACTATCTGGCCGGAAAACGGGCGAAGGCGAAGCCGCTGGTCGACCCCGAGCCGGCCCTGCGCAGGCTGCTCCGAGGCGACCTGCACACCCATTCGACCTGGTCCGACGGCGGCAGCTCGATCGAGGAGATGATGCTGGCGGCTCGTGCGCTCGGACACGAGTACGCGGCGGTCACGGACCACTCGCCGCGGCTGCGGGTGGCTCGCGGGTTGTCCGCCGAGCGACTCGCCGAGCAACTCGACCTGATCGACGACCTCAACGAGGTGCTGGCTCCGTTCCGGGTGTTGCGCGGCATCGAGGTGGACATTCTCGACGACGGCGGCCTCGATCAGTCGCCGTTCATGTTGAACCGGCTGGACGTCGTGGTCGCCAGCGTGCACTCGAAACTGGCGATGGACGCCGAGTCGATGACCCACCGGATGGTGGCGGCGATCTCCAACCCGCGCACCAACATCCTCGGCCACTGCACCGGACGGCTGATCGAGGGGGAGCGCGGCACCCGCGGCGAGAGCTCCTTCGACGCGGAGGTGGTCTTCGAAGCCTGCCGCGCGTTCGGCGTGGCGGTGGAGATCAACAGCCGCCCCGAGCGGTGCGATCCACCGGACCGACTGCTGACATTGGCCAATGAGACCGGGTGCCTGTTCAGCATCGACACCGACGCGCACGCGCCAGGTCAGTTGGAGTTCCTCGCCTACGGCGCGGCGCGGGCGGAAACGGCCGGCATCGACCCGGATCGCATCGTCACCACCTGGCCGCTGCCGCGACTACTGGAGTGGGCGAAACAGCGTTGATCGGCGTGCTCCGGAGCCTGTGTGGCGACGCCCGGACGACCCGCGCGAGCGACGGAACGGACACTCTGTGGGCGGGGCGATGTGCTCGACGGTGATGATGGGGCAGGATGGACCCGAATCACCCGACTCGGCAGTGCTGCGAGGCGGGGCCGCGAAATGAGAAAGGACTCCCTGGTGGCCATGAGCGAGAATGTCGGCCCGATCCTGAACGGACTCCCCACAAGTCTCCCTGACATCGATTCCGAGGAAACGGCCGAATGGCTGGAGTCGCTCGATGGCGTCATCGACGAGGGCGGTCGCAACCGTGCCCGTTACGTCATGCTGAAGCTGTTGGAGCGCTCCCGGGAACGGCACCTCGGCGTCCCGTCGCTGACCGTCACGGACCACATCAACACGATCCCGCCGGAGAGCGAGCCCTGGTACCCGGGCGATGTCGAGTTGGAGCGGAAGTTCCGCCGCCTGGTGCGCTGGAACGCCGCGATCATGGTGCACCGGGCCAACCGGCCGGGCATCGGCGTCGGCGGCCACATCTCGTCCTTCGCCTCGTCGGCGACCCTCTACGAGGTGGGCTTCAACCACTTCTTCCGAGGCAAGGACCACCCGGGCGGCGGCGATCAGATCTTCTACCAGGGGCACGCCTCGCCCGGCATGTACTCCCGCGCGTTCCTTGAGGGGCGCCTCGATCAGGTCGACCTGGAGGGCTTCCGCCAGGAGCACAGCCACGTGGTCGACGGGCGGGTACGTGCGCTGCCGTCCTACCCGCACCCGCGGCAGATGCCGGACTTCTGGGAGTTCCCGACCGTCTCCATGGGCCTCGGCCCGTTGGACGCCATCTACCAGGCGCAGTTCAACAAGTACCTGCACAACCGCGGCATCAAGGACACCTCCCAGCAGCACGTCTGGGCGTTCCTGGGCGACGGCGAGATGGATGAGCCGGAGAGCCGCGGCGCGCTGCAGTTGGCGTCCTACGACGAGTTGGACAACCTGACCTTCGTGGTGAACTGCAACCTGCAGCGCCTCGACGGACCGGTCCGCGGCAACGGCAAGATCATGCAGGAGCTGGAAGGCTTCTTCCGCGGCGCCGGCTGGAACGTGATCAAGGTGGTGTGGGGCCGCGGCTGGGATCCGCTGCTGGCCGCCGACCGCGACGGTGCGTTGGTCAACGTGATGAACAACACCCCCGACGGCGACTACCAGACCTTCCGGGCCAACGACGGCGAGTACGTCAAGGAGCACTTCTTCGGTCGCGACCCGCGGGTGGCGAAGATGGTCGACGGCTGGGACGCCGAGAAGATCTGGAAGCTGACCCGTGGCGGTCACGACTACCACAAGGTCTACGCGGCGTACAAGGCGGCGACGGAGTTCACCGGCGCCCCCACGGTCATCCTGGCGCACACCATCAAGGGCTACTTCCTCGGCCAGCACTTCGCCGGACGCAATGCGACGCACGGCATGAAGAAGATGGCGCTGGACGATCTGAAGCAGTTCCGCGATCGGCTCGACATGCCGGTCACGGACGCGGTGCTCGAGGCCGACCCGTACCGTCCGCCGTTCATCAACCCCGGTCCGAGTGACGAGCGGGTCGCCTACGCCCTGGAGCGCCGGCGGACGCTGGGCGGTGGCCTGCCGCAGCGCCGGAACAACCCGCAGCCGATCAAGCTGCCCGGCGATTCCGCCTATGCGACGGTGAAGAAGGGTTCGGGTCAGCAGCAGATCGCGTCCACGATGGCCTGGGTGCGGCTGTTCAAGGACCTGATGCGTGACAAGGAGTTCGCGCCGCACGTCGTCCCGATCATCCCGGATGAGGCTCGCACCTTCGGCCTGGACGCGTTCTTCCCGACGATCAAGATCTACAGCCCGCACGGCCAGACCTACACGCCGGTCGACCACGAGCTGATGCTGGCCTACCGGGAGGCGAAGAACGGTCAGATCCTGCACGTCGGCATCAACGAGGCCGGTTCGATGGGCGCGTTCGCGGCCGCCGGCAGCGCCTATGCGACGCACGGCGTCCACATGGTGCCGATCTACATCTTCTACTCGATGTTCGGCTTCCAGCGCACCGGCGACTCGATGTGGGCCGCCGCCGACCAGCTGGCCCGTGGCTTCCTGCTCGGCGCCACCGCCGGTCGTACCACGCTGGCCGGTGAGGGTCTGCAGCACATGGACGGCCACAGCCACATCCTGGCTGCGACCAACCCGGCGATGCGCTGCTACGACCCGGCGTACTCCTACGAGATCGCGCACGTCATGCAGCACGGTCTGGAGACGATGTACGGGGAGAACCCGGAGAACGTCATCTTCTACATCACTCTCTACAACGAGCCGATGGTGCAGCCGCGTGAGCCCGAGGGCGTCGACGTGGAAGGCATCAAGAAGGGCATCTACCTGCTCAAGGAAGGTTCGTCGGAGGGTCTCGGCGAGGGTGCACCGCGGGCCCAGCTGCTGGCGTCCGGAGTCGGTGTGCCGTGGGCGCTGGAGGCACAGGAGCTGCTGAAGAACGACTGGGGCGTGGTGGCCGACGTCTGGAGCGTCACCTCCTGGAACGAACTGCGGCGCGACGGCCTGGCGGTCGACGAGCACAACTTCCTGCACCCTGAGCAGGAGGCGCAGGTGCCGTTCGTCACGCAGCGGCTGCAGGGCCGTCCCGGTCCGTTCATCGCGACCTCGGACCACATGCGGCTGGTGCAGGACCAGATCGCTCAGTGGGTGCCCGGCGAGTTCCATTCGCTCGGTGCCGACGGCTTCGGGTTCTCCGACACGCGCGCCGCGGCGCGCCGGTACTTCCACATCGACGGCGCGTCGATGGTGGTCCGGACGCTGCAGGTGCTGGGCGCCCAGGGCAAGGTGGACACCGGCGCTGCGGGCCGGGCGGCGGAGCAGTACCGCCTGCTCGACGTGAACGCCGGCACGTCCGGCTCGGCCGGCGGCGACGCCTGATCGATGGCATGGGTGGGCCGGTGACCGAGTGTGGTCGCCGGCCCACCGCCATGATCCGGCTTTCCGTCCGGCCGAGAATTCTGGCAGGCTAAGGCATCGCAGGTTCGTCCACGGAGTTCGAAAGGAAGCAGGTGTCCACCACCGACGGCACGACTCAAGCGTCGGCTGCGGCTGCCCTGGGATTCGCCAAGGGTCAGGCCGTGCAGGAACTCGGCTGGGACGACGATGTCGACGAGGCGTTGCGCGACGCCATCATGGACGCGATCGACGGCGACCTGCTCTACGAATCGAACGAGGCTGTTGACGTCGTGCTGCTCTGGTGGCGCGACAGCGACGGCGACATCGTTGACGGCCTGGTCGATGCGCTCACCGACCTGTCACCGACCGGCTACATCTGGCTGCTCAGCCCGAAGGTAGGGCGTCCGGACTACCTGGATCCGACCGACCTCGCCGAGGGGGCATTGACCGCCGGGCTGGCGCTGGCCAATCCGGCTACGGTCTCGACCAACTGGCAGGCGCAGAAGTTGGTCCGGCCCAAGGGCATCCGCCGGTAACTGGCACAATGGCCGCCGGAGAAGTTCCGGGCGCATAGCTCAGTTGGTTAGAGCACCTCCCTTACAAGGAGGTGGTCGGGGGTTCGAGTCCCTCTGCGCCCACCAGATCGTCGTTGTTCAAACCGCTGACATCGTCGGGACCGCGACAGCGAGGTCAGACTGCGCAGTCGGCCAGCCGGGTGTCGCGCCTCTGCGACGCCGAGAGCACACCGCAGAAGGCTGCGGGCAGCAGGACGCCCACGAAGGTGCCGATCTGATTCACGGGGGTACTCGGCGAGTACGGCGTCGCAGCCAGGCGGTGCGGGGCATTCAGGCCACCTCGGCCCAGAAGTCGAGGATCAGCTTTGCGGTCGCCATGGGCTGCTCGAGCGACGGCAAGGTGCTCGCGCCGGCGATGTCTGCCCGTTTCGCGCCGGGGATGAGCGCGGCGGCAGCATCCGCGCCCTCGGTCGTCCACTCGGCGCGCTCGGACCCGTGCACGATGAGTGTCGGGACTGTGATGTCGCGCAGTTCCGACCGGACGTCGTGGCGACCGAGCACGAACGATCTGGTCGCGAACCCCATGCTCCGCCTCGTGTTGGCAAGGAACCCGCTGCGGAAGACCTCGTAGGTGGCCGGGTCGGATCGTGCGGCGGCAGTGAGCTGCGCCTCGCCGATCATCTTGACAAGCGGCCCTCTGCCGAGCAGGGCGAGGACGGCGAGCCCGGCCTTGGTGGTGCGGAGGATCTCCGGATTCGTCTCGGGAGGCGAGGCGAGTGTCACGAGACTCCTGAGTCGTCCGTCGTCGCGCCCGAGTTTGTACCCGACGTGGCCGCCGAACGCCTCTCCGATCCAGTCGACGGGCTCTCGGACGCCGAGTTCGGCAAGCACCTCGCGCGCAGCCCGGGCGGCGCCCTCGATGTCGGAGACGAAGGTCATGGCGTCGCTGCGTCCGTGACCGGGGGGATCGAGCACGATCAGTGTGCGGTGCGGGCTCAGTAGGGGAACGATGCGGTCGAAGGACCGGCCGTCGACGAACATGGACGGCCACAGCACCGCCGTGCGGGCGTCGCCGCCCGGCCCGGGGACGATGCGGGCGTGCAGGTGGCCGAGGTGCGTCGGGACTCGTCGCACTGTCTCAGCAGAGTCGATGTTCATTCATGTTATAGTAACTAACATGAATATTCGGCGCAAGTACGACAACTCCGGTCGTGCCACGGCTGCACAGTCCACTCGGCGGCGGATCGTCGACGCGATGATCCAGGCATTCCGAATGACGCCGTACCCCGACATTCGCATTGAAGATGTCGCCGCCAGCGCGGGCGTCACCGCGCAGACGGTGTTCCGCCACTTCGGCACGAAGGCGGCACTGACCATCGCTGCGATCACCGCTGGCGGCGACGAGCTCGACGACATCCAGAACGCCGAGGCTGCCGCGGGAACGCTCGACGCGTTCATCGCTGCGCTGATCGCGACCCAGCAGCAGTTCGGTGACGCGTTGGCGAAGATGTGGGCAGAGGCGCATTTCGTCGATGGGCTGCCCGAGGTCGCAGCCGCAGGTCGTGCCGAATATCTCGCATGGCTGCGCCGCGGTATTCAGCGGCATCTACCAACCGGCTTGTCGGAACCCGAACGGGCGATGCGCATCGCGCAGGTGATCGCCGTCTGTGACACTGCGAGCTGGAAGCTGCTGCGCGAGGACGGCGGCCTGAGTCCTGACGATGCCCTCGCTGCGTACGCCGACCTCATCCGCTCGACCCTGCGGGCGGGATCAGCCCAGGTTCAGCCCGATTCAAGGCACTCAAACGGGTTTGAGTCATAGCCGGGCTTCCCGCTCCCAACCTCATTGCGCTTTCCACGACGGCGGTCGCTCGAGATCGGGTGGCCAGTACTGTTCCAAGACCGCGGCCTTCCCCCGTCGGCGGGCGAGGCGTCCAAGTACTGTCATCGCGGCGTTGTAGAAGGGGGCGGGAAGGCCCTTCTGTCGGTACTGGCCATTCTCGGTGAGGAGCGCCATGACAAGCAGGTCTTTCGGCGGTCCGGATGCCGTCACCAGTCCGTCGCGGCACAGCCCGAAGATGCCGCGGATGCCGCGCTCGAAGAATGCCCCGCTTCCCGGAGGCGATCCCTCGACGGTCACGACCACGACGGCGGTTCTATCCCCGCGGTTTGCTGGGAAGTGCCACTCCTGGTGCACGGCGAATGTCTCCCCGGCGGCGAGCGTGTGGGCCGTCCCGTCGACAGTGAGAGTGAGTACACCGGTCTTGACGTCGAACCGCTCGATCCCCGGGTGCTGATGGACCACAACCGTGCTACCCGGCGGGAAGGTGACCCGAGCGACCGTTCGATCAGGACTCGACTCAATGAACTCAACCGTCTCGCCCGTCACCGGGTTCTCGATGAATCGCCACGGGTCGGTAAGGCTCAATGCGCCCATCTTGGTCACCCCCTAGATGTCCCTCGATGCGCTGGTGTGTCGGGACCGAACTCAGTCTGTTCAGGTTAACCGCCGCGTCATCGCCGCCGTGGAGGCGCGACTGGCCGAACTGCTTGGGTCCGAGCGGCTCAGCCAACTGCGCGACGACCTCCGAATCCTCATCACGGCGAGACTCTGAATCCGCGTGCCCCGTGGCGTGCCATGGCAACGAACGCGATCGGAGGCGGAGTGGTGCCCTCAACCTGCTCGTATGCCGGCATCGAGCGGCGGAGGGGGCTGCAGGGTAGGGGTTGCGTTCTCACCACTGACCAGGTGGAATGCACGGTCGCCGCGGATCCTCAATCCGTCGACGAACTGATTGCCGATGTCACGCGAATGCCAGAGTTCACGCCGTTCGTAGAAAGAGTCGAATGGCTGGATGGTGCCACCGATGCGAAAGTCGGCGCTCGATTTAAGGCCGTCAACTCTATGGGGCGTGGGCCACACTGGTCGAGCAAACCGGTCCTGACGGTCGTCGATCCAGGGCGTGAGATCGCCTGGGAACGAACCGAACCCTTTGCCGGAACCATAGAGTGGCGATACCGATTCGAACCCGTGGAGCAGGGCACCCGAATCATCGAGTCCTACCGCGTTGTCAAACCGGTCGGCTTGATCGGCTGGTTCATCATTGGAACCGTTTACGGAAACAAGGACGACCGAGCTGTGCTCCGACAGGGCATGGAGGCCACGCTTGACCAGATCAAGGCAGTCGCCGAGAACTGAGCGACGCTGGGGTCCGACTTCCGGCACGTCATTGCTCGACGACACACTGCCAGAACCCCGAATCCACCTGGCAACCAGCCGATCGATTCGATGTCCCCTGTCCCATCGTCCAGCCCGGTCATGAAGCGCCCTCACTGTTTGAGGCTGTGTCATCTCGGTGACGGTGGGTGTGGCGCAGCCACACGATCGTCGTGACGATGAGGGGAAGCTGGGTCACCGCATAGAGGGCGTGGAAGGCGTAGTGGCGGACACTTTGCTCGGGCTCGAAGGGCAGGATCGGCAGCGGGAGTACGCTGAGCACGCCGCCCACGAGGTTGATCGCCGCCCATGCCAGCAGCGCCCCCGCTCCTATGGTGCGCTTGCCGGGGACGGTCCAGAGCGCCAGCGCCGCGACCCAGATCAACGTCGGGAACAGGGATTCGGGGCTGAGGATGGTCTGCCCTGGCAGGTCGGCGAGGTTGTGGATGAAGAACCCCGTCCAGGCCAGCACGGTCGTCACGGCGACCGCTGCGACCCATGCAGCGTTCCTACCCATCGAGTTGCGTGCCGAATGCGGGCGTGAGCCTTGGGGGCTGCCCATCATCGTATCCCTCGTGATCGTTGGTGCGGCATCGGTGACTGCTTGACGATCCCTATATTAGGGTCCTATCGTCGGGACATGAAAGACCTGGTGTTGTCGCTGCCCGATGGAGGGTACGAAGTCCGGTTCCTGGAACGTGGTGCGGACAACAACGGCCGCCGTCTTGCTACGGAGTGGTCGGTAGACGCGTACTCGGGGCCGCCGGTGCATTGGCATCCTGTGATGCGGGAGTCCTGGGAAGTGCTGGACGGGTCGCTGGCAGTCACGATCGACGGGATCGAGCATCGTGTCTCTGCCGGCGAGAGCGCGGTGGCTGAGCCGGGTGTGCGGCACAGCTTCCGCAAGGACGGTCCCGGGGTGGTGCGCTGGCGGCAGACGAACGAACCCGCGCTGGATCACGAGCTGTTGTTCCTGCTCGACTACGAGCGCGCCCGCAGGCGTGGCGCGGACGGTGCGCCTGGCCCGGTCGAGTCGATCCGCATTCTCGCGCTCATGGATGGCTACGTGGTCGGCCCGCCGATCTGGGTGCAGCGGATTCTCATCGGGATCGGCAACCTGCTCAACCGTGGGTTGCGCAATCGCCGCGCGGATTCGTGAGCGAGACGGCCAGCACCCGCGAGGCATCACCGGGGACCCGGCCGTACCGGATGGTGGCGCGCGCGGAGGCGACGCGGCGCACTGGGGAACGGATCGTGCAGGCGGCGCTCGAGCTCTACTTCGATCGGTGGCTGGACGAGATCACCCTGGAAGAGGTTGCGCGCCGCGCCGGCGTGTCATCGAAGACCCTGCAAAGGCGGTATCGGAACCGCGACGGCCTGCTTGCCGCCGTCAGCGAGACCCTTTCCGGCCAGGTCGCGGCGCAGCGGTTCGACGTGACCCCCGGCGACGTGGACGCGGCGGTGGAGAACCTGATGGCGCACTACGAAGCGAGAGGCCGACTCGCGCTGCGGAACATGGCGCAGGCGCAACGGTCGGACGTGGTCGCCGGGTTTGTCGCCTACGGCCGCGACGAGCACGAACGCTGGGTGGAGCATGCCTTCGGGCCGTTCCTCACGTCACCCGGCGAGGCGACCGGGCTGCTGCGCGCGCAACTGATCGCGGTCACCGATGTCACGGTGTGGGACGTGCTGCGCACCCAGCTCGGGCTCTCCCTCCCAGAGACCGCCGAGGCGATCGCCGGCTTACTGCACGCCATCCTTCGAGGGGGTGGACGGTGACCGGGTTCCTGTTCCAGCTGGGCTTGCGAACGTGAGCTGGCAAGCTGCGATCCGCGAAGGTCGCGGGTATGGGCAGCATTCTCTGACGCAGCGGGCCCTCGACGCCCGACCATCACGCGGACCACGGACACGGAAGCACGGACACGGAGGAGGGACCGACATCATGTCACCACGCGCACAAGACTCGAGACCGTCCAGCGACACCCTCGAGCAGCTTTTCACCGGTTTGTACGCCACGGGAACCGTTCCGTTGCCGTTCATGGACGGCGTCGACCTGCGATCCTTCGTGCTGCAGACGCAGCAGGGCGTGGTCGTCGTTTACAACACCCCGGGCGTCGACGCCGCGGCCACCGAAATTCAGGCGCTCGGCCAGCCGACTCGCCTGCTGATCAACCACTATCACGAGGAGATGTACGGACAGCCGAGCCTCGATGTGCCGGTGTACGTGCACGAACGCGACCGAGCCGGGATCGAGTCGTCGATGCGCGTCGCCGGGGTCTTCACCGAGCGGCAGAAGCTCGGGGACGACCTGGAAGTGATCCCCAGCTTCTCCCACACGCCTGGAACCACTTTCTATCTCTGGAACAACGGCGAGCACCGTTTCCTGTTTCCGGGTGATGCGATCTGGGTCGTCGACGGCGTGTGGCGAGCCGTGATCCTTGGCGAGAGCGATCGGAATGCCTTCCTCGACACCGCGACGCTGCTGCGCGACCTCGACTTCGACGTGCTGGTGCCGTGGCCGGCCCAGCGCGCAATGGCCGCCTACGACGTCGTCACCCCGGCGCAGAAGCGCGAGCAGCTCGACAATCTCATCGCACGCATCCGGGCCGGCGGCGCCGGTCCTCGCGTCTGAACACAAGAAGAAGCTGCCGGGTGTGGTGGTTATGACGACGCCGCCATCAACGCCGAATCGATGCCGGACCCGAGCGAGCGCCGCGTCATCGTCCGGCGAGGACGCTTGCCGCCAGCCACGAGCTGATCTGTTCGCGGCGCGTCGCGAGAACGTCCGCGTCATCTGGTCCGACGGGGCCAAGGGCGAGTTCTCCGGCGAGGCGCCCGTCGCTCATCATCAGGACGCGCTCGGCGTGGGCGGCGACGCCGGGGTCGTGGGTGACGATGACGAGCGTGGTGCCGCCGTTGTGGATCGTGTGCAGCAGCCGGAGGATGCCGGTGGTGGCGGTGGAATCCAGGGCACCGGTGGGCTCGTCGGCGAAGACGACGGCGGGGTCGTTGATCAGGGCGCGGCAGATGCCGATCCGTTGGAGCTGGCCGCCGGAGGCTTCGGTCAGGTCGCGGTCTTCGAGGTCGGCGACTCCGGCCCGGTGCAGCAGGTCGCGGGCGCGGTCGACCACCGCGGCGCGGGGCCGGGCGCGGGCGGCGAAGCCGGGGAGGACGATGTTGTCGAGCAGGGAGAGGCTTTTCAGCAACTGGGGCTGCTGGAAGACGAAGCCCATTCGTTCGAGCCGAAGCCGTCCGAGTTGTCCCTGGCTGAGTCCGCCGAGCTGCTGCCCCTCGAAAGCGACGGTGCCGGCGCTGATGGCCTCCATGCCGCTGAGGGCGTACAGCAGGCTCGACTTGCCGGAGCCGGAGGGTCCCATGATCGCCAGCGATTCGCCGCGGGCGATGCACAGGTCGATCCCGCGCAGGATCTCGGTGCCCGCGATCGTCAGGCGCACGCGATGCGCCTCGACGACGGGCGGCGTGCTCGGTTGCGAGGTCATTCCGCGACCACCTTCCTGATGCCGATGGCGGTGATGTCCCGGCTGGCCGCCAGGGTCGCCGCGGCGACGGCCACGGCGAGGATGAGGGGGAGAGCGAGCAGGGTGAGGGCTGGGTTCGTCACGAACTCGATGCGGCTGGCGCCCTGGCCGGCGAGTTCCAGTCCGCCATACAGCGTCTCGAACAGCAGATTGAACAGCTCTTGCCCCGCGGTGCCGGCGGCGAGCACGCCGAGTGGCAGGGCGATGACGAGCGCCGTGAGCGTCGCGGTCACATACTGGGCGCGCACCGACGCGTCCGGCAGGCCGAGGGCCCGCTGGATGGCGACCTGCCCGGCGTCGGCGGCGAGGACCATCCGGGTCGCCAGCACCGTGATCAGTACGGCGATGGCCAGCGCGGCGGCCGCGGCGACCCCGGCGGTCATGCCGATCCGGTCGATCACCGGACCGAGCGTCTGCGCACGGTAGGCGTCCACTACGACGACCCGGGCGCCGGGCAGCTCGGCGGCAAGCCGCTCGGCGGCCCGATCGGCGTCCGCATATTCGGCCAGGCTGACTGCGATCGTGTGCGACACCGCGTCCGCATCGGCGACCGGAAGCAGCGCTCGCCCGGTGCTGCCCCCGTTAGTTACGTCCTGGTAGGCGCCGACGATGGTCACCCGGCGGGCGATGTCACCGGTGCGCACCTCGATGACGTCGCCGACCGACCGGTCGATGCGGGACAGAGCGACCAGTGACAGGGCAATCTCGCCCTCGGTGGCCGGGGCGCGGCCCTCGGGGTAGGTGAGCGGGAGGGTCGTCTGGTCGCCGTTCTCCACGAACACGCTCACCGGCAGCCCCTCGGCATCATCGATCTCGGCACGTACTGCGGTGTGGGGAACTGCCACGGCGACGTCTCCGTCCGCTTCCAGCGCCGAGACGGCTGCCGGGAGCGCCACGGGGTCGTGGGCGGGCAGATCGACCCGCAGATCGCTGAGCGGCACACCCATGTAGGTCAAGAACGTCGAGGACCCCAGCGTCATGGCGGCGCTGAGCGGCACCACGACGACGAACGTCGCGATCCCGAACACCGCGATCAGCAGGCCCTGGGTCTGCCAGCGTCGCAACGCGCCGATGAACCCCAGCCGCACCCCGACCGGGAGGCGGCGGGAGCGGTGCAACGACAGCTGGGGGCCGCGCCACCGGGGGCGACCGCCGTCCGCACGCAACGCACGGACGGCGCTGATCCGGTCGATCCGGCGCAGCACCGTGAGCGTGAACACCAGCACGAGGGCGAGCATCCCCGCCGCCGTGGCGACCGGCGCGAGCCACGCCGCGCCCTCGGTGCTGGCTCCGGTATAGCTGGTGAACGTCGCGGACAGTGCCGGCAGCAGCGCGAGGCCGCCGGCCAGACCCAGCGCGCATGCCGCCGCGCCGACACCGCCGTACCGGGCCAGCTGCATCCCCCGGATCGAACGGGAGGGAACGCCGATCGCCTTCAGTACGCCGAGTTCGCGAACCTCGCGGCTGAGCGCCGCCAGCAGCGCGAGCCGCAGGCAGAGCAGCCCGACGACCAGCAGCAGCACCGCGGCGAGGATCACGACTCCGGCATTGATCGCTTCGCCGAACACGGTGAGCAGTGTGAACGTGGTCCGGTCGACGGTCGGCCCCGCCGCAGGGAGTCCCGCCGCGAGATAGGCAGCGGTGAACGTGGGTGCCTGGGCCGGGTCGGTCAGCCAGAACTCGATCAGGTGCTCAATCGTGCCGGTGTGCGCCGCGATGGCGGTGAAGTCGGTCTCGCTGACGGCCAGCCGCTTGGAGCTGGCGATCGCGGTGTTCATGATCGCGTCACGGTGGAATCCCGCCACCGTCAGGTCGGTGCGGAAACCTCCCGGGCCGGTGACGGTCACGCGCCGGCCGGTCTGCACGCCATCCTCGATCGCGTAGTAGACCGGTAGCCACACCGTGCCCGGCTCGACTGCGGTCAGCGGGGGCCCGTTGAGCGTCAGAAGCAAGTCACCTTCCGTTGCGGGGACCATCAGCGAGTTCTGTTGGACACTGCCGGTCTGCGGCGCGCCGTCCAGGGTGAGTCGGTCGCCGTCGAGAGTGAGCAGCGGCACGATCTGGGACCCGGTGACCTCCGGGCGGGTCGCGGTCCACGCCAGGACGGCATCATCGTCGACAGGCCCGGTGTGCATCTGCACCACATCCGGAGCGACCGCCTGGTCAAGCAGCCGGTCGCTCGCGCCGGCGACCGCCTGCAGCAGCCCGGCGCTCACCGTGGCCAGAAGCACACTCACCGCGACCAACGCGAGCAGCGAGGCAGTCTCCACCGGCCGGGAGCGTGCGTCGCGCCAGGCCATCCGTGCGAGCATCGTCCGCCTCTCTTCTGGTGCCGAGAACACTCGACACTAAATATACATCGTATGTTTTGGGATACTGCGGAGCGTAGCCAGTCGGAGGGAGGCGCAACGGATGCCACGAGGCCGAGGAACCCCGGCGGGCTTGAGCAGAACCCTCATCGCGCAGACCGCGCTCCGCCTCGCCGACGAGGAGGGCCTCGCCGCCCTCACGATCAGGGGCGTCGCCCGCCGGCTCGGCGTCGAGCCGATGTCGATCTACAACCATTTCGCCAACAAGAACGCGATGCTCGACGGCGTCTGGGACGAGATCCTCGCCTCCGCCGTGCTCGCCCCGGATCACCCCGACCCGACCTGGCAGGGCTACCTCCGCCAGACCGCAGCCGGCTACCGACGCGCCTTGCTCGCCCACCCCGGCGTGTTGCCGACCATGCTCGACCGCACCGCCCGCACCGCGCAGTCGCTCGACCTGGTGCAGAAGGTCATCGCCGGACTCACCACTCGGGGCGTCCCGCTGCTGCTCGCCGCCGACATGGTGAACATCGTCAGCCTGCTCACCATCGCCCACGTCATCACCGAGCACCGCTCGATGAGCGTCACCGAGCCGCCGCCCATCGACCCGGATCGCCATGCCGTGTTGCTTGAGGTGATCACACAGAGCGCCTCGCTCGACCCGGTCGCCGATGACGAGCGGCGCTTCCGGGCGGCCGTCGACGCACTCATCCACGGCTACGGCGCCGCGGTCGAGGCCGACGGCACCGCGGCGAATCGGACGCTCGGCCGGACCGGTGATGGCGCCGAAGAGCGTCCGTCACGATAATGGCCGCGACAGTTGAGCACGACGACGGGACCACCATGACCACATTCACCGCCTGGAAGTTCGACACCGTCGACGGCGCGGAGCAGGCGACCGCCATCCTGCGCGGGGCGGCCAACGAGGACCTGATCAAGATCGAGGACTATGCGGTCATCGAATGGGAGGTCGGCGCCGACCGTCCCCGGGTCAAGTACGAGCACCGCGACGAGGCCCGCGCCGCCGGCTGGGGTGCGCTGCTGGGCGGCGTCATCGGCGTGCTGTTCTTCCTCCCACTCATCGGTGCGGCGGCGGGCGCAGTGATCGGTGTGATCAGCAAGCGCATCGACGACATCGGCATCACCAAGGAGCAGCTCGACACGATCGGCAAGCGGGTCGGGCCGGGCAGCTCGGCCTTGTTCGTGGTGAACACCGACAGCGATCGCGACCGTCTCGCCGAGCGTTTCCACGGACTCGGTGCCACGCTGATCGCCAGCAACCTCGTCCCCGTGGAAGAGGCCGAGGTTCGGCGTGCCTTCGAAGGCTGACGGCCGGAGCCGCTGGTGACGCCCGCGCAGACCGCCCTCGTCGAGCGACTCCGGGCCCTGCTCGCCACCGAGCCGGCGCAGCGCGAGGTGTCGATGTTCGGCGGCCGGTCCTTCATGGTGAACGAGAAGCTCGTCGTCAGTGCCTTGAAGGACGGCGGGCTGCTAGTGCGAGTGGACGCCAGCCACCATGAGGAGTTGCTGGGCCGGCCGGGAGCGGCACAGGCAGAAATGGGGACGGGGCGGACCATGGGTCCGGGCTGGATCGAGGTCGAGGCGGACGCGATCGACCTCGATGAGGGCCTGTGGTCCTGGGTGGACGTGGCGTTGGACCACAATCGGACCCTGACCGGATCGGGTGACCCGGCCCCGTAAACCCCCGACGACGGGAACCGATCGGCCCCACCGCCTACCTACGATGAGGCGTCCGGACGGCGCCGTCGGCAACAGAGAAGGCTCCATCGGGGGCATCGCCGTCCCGGGGGCACCGGGCCATCCGCTGAATCGATTGATGACAGCGGTATGGCTAGACGCAATTCGCGGCCGCAGCGAGCGGTACGCGGAACCTCAAAGTGCTGGACGGGTACACTCGTCGCTCGTGGCTGCCGCTGATCTGCTTTCCGACCTCGCCGAACTCGACAAGACGCTGACGTCGATCGAGACCGTGCTCGACCCCACGGCCAAGAAGCAGCAGATCGATGAACTGCAGGAGCAGGCGTCCGCCCCCGATCTGTGGAACGACCAGGAGAACGCCCAGCGGGTGACCTCTCGGCTGTCCGCGCTGCAGGCCGAGGTCGATCGGCTGGCTGCGTTGCGCCAGCGGCTGGACGACGTGGCAGTGCTGATCGAGCTCGGGCAGGAGGAGTCCGACCCGGACACCATCGCCGAGGCCGGACGAGAGCTCGGTCGGCTGTCCGGCGACATCCAGGCGCTCGAGGTGCGCACCCTGCTCAACGGCGACTACGACGAGCGGGATGCGGTGGTCACCATCCGTTCCGAGGCTGGGGGAGTGGACGCCGCCGACTTCGCCGAGATGCTGCTGCGGATGTACCTGCGCTGGTCGGAGCGACACGGCTATTCCGCCGAGGTGTACGACATCTCCTACGCCGAGGAGGCCGGCATCAAGTCGGCCACCTTCACCGTCAAGGCGCCCTTCGCCTACGGCACACTGAGCGTCGAGCAAGGCACCCATCGGCTGGTCCGGATCAGCCCGTTCGACAACCAGGGACGTCGCCAGACCTCCTTCGCCGGTGTCGAGGTGCTTCCGGTGACCGAAGAGGCCGACCACATCGACATCCCCGAGGCCGACGTCCGGGTGGACGTCTTCCGCAGCTCCGGCCCGGGCGGACAGAGCGTCAACACCACCGACTCGGCCGTCCGGCTGACCCACCTGCCGACCGGCATCGTGGTCAGCTGCCAGAACGAGAAGAGCCAGCTGCAGAACAAGGTGGCGGCGATGAAGGTGCTGCAATCGCGACTACTGGAGCGGGCCCGGCGTGACCGCGAGGCCGAGCTGAACGCCCTGAAGGGCGACGGCGGCAACTCGTGGGGGTCGCAGATGCGATCCTACGTGCTGCACCCGTACCAGATGGTCAAGGACCTGCGCACCGACCACGAGGTCGGCAGCCCCGACGCCGTCTTCGACGGCGACCTGGACGGCTTCATCGACGCCGGCATCCGCTGGCGCCGCCAGCAGGGCGACCGCTGACCCCTCCGTCCGGCGGGCGTGGCGGTTCGGTGGGCATGCCGACCTCGCCTACACTCAACCGTGGTCGGCTGAGTGTTTCTCAGAAACTTCCCCCCACTGTCGACACCGACCGGAGTAGCAACGTGATCACGTTCGAGGACGTCACCAAGGTCTACGACGGGCAACGCCGAGCCGCGCTGTCCGACGTCAGCGTCACCATCGACAAGGGCGAGTTCGTCTTCCTGGTGGGTAGTTCCGGCTCGGGCAAGTCCACCTTCATCCGCCTGGTGCTGCGCGAGTACCGCGCCACCAAGGGCCGCATCTTCGTGGCCGGCAAGGAGCTGAGCCGGCTGCACAGCTGGAAGGTGCCCGGGCTGCGGCGCCAGCTGGGCGTCGTCTTCCAGGATTTCCGGCTTCTGCCCGGTAAGACCGTCACCGAGAACGTCGCCTTCGCACTGCAGGTGATCGGCAAGCCGACCTCGACGATCAAGCAGGTCGTTCCCGAGACGCTGGAGATGGTCGGCCTCGAGGGCAAGGGAAACCGGCTGCCCGAGGAGCTTTCCGGCGGTGAGCAACAACGGGTCGCGATCGCCCGCGCGTTCGTCAACCGGCCGGCGATCCTGATGGCCGACGAGCCGACCGGCAACCTGGACCCGACCACCAGCATCGGCATCATGAAGCTGCTCGACCAGATCAACCGCACCGGCACCACCGTGCTGATGGCCACCCATGACGCGACGATCGTCGACCAGATGCGCAAACGGGTGATCGAACTCGTCGATGGTGAACTCGTCCGCGACCAGAGCAAGGGCGTCTACGGGTACCAGTGAGCAGCACCGTGATGAACCTGGCCCGTCCGTCCCGAATCCTCGAAGGAGCCCGCCATGCGGCACACCCTGCGTGAGGCCTGGTCCGGCCTGCGCCGAAACCTGACCATGACGTTCGCCGTCATCATCACGATGGGGGTCTCGCTCACCCTGTTCGGCGGTGGCCTGCTCGGTGCCCAGCAGGTCGAACTCGCCAAGGGCCGTTGGTACGACAAGATCGAGATCAGCGTCTTCTTGTGCGTGAAGGCGTCCCCGGGCCGGAATTGCGAGCCCGGTCAGGAAGCCACGGACGCCCAGAAGCAGACCATTCGGACGACGCTGGAAACGAACCCCGAGGTGCAGACCGTCTACTACGAGAGCAAGGCGGACACCTGGGAGGACTTCAAGCGCGTCTACAAGGACTCGCCGGTGCTGGCCGACATGAGCGTCGATCTGATGCAGGACTCCTTCCGGGTCAAGCTGAAGAACCCCGAGCAGTACGAGGGCGTGGTGTCGGCGATCGCGGGCCTCCCCGGAGTCCAGGCGGTGCAAGACCTCCGCCAGTATCTGAATCCACTGTTCCAGTGGCTGAACATCGCGAAATGGACCACGATCGGGCTGAGCCTGGGGCTGCTGCTCGCCGCGGCCCTGCAGATCGCCACCACCATCAAGATGGCGGCCTTCTCGCGGCGGCGTGAGATCGGGATCATGCGACTGGTGGGTGCGTCCAACTGGTACATCATGTTGCCGTTCCTCATCGAGTCTCTCGTCGCTGCGCTCGTCGGCGCGATCCTGGCGTGTGGCGCACTGGCCGCGGTGCAGCAGTTCCTGATCATCGACCGGGCTCAACCCTCACTCAAGAGTGTGGAATGGATTGGCTGGGGCCATGTCGGACTGGCGATGCTCGGTGTCGTTGCGGTCGGCGTCGTCCTGTCGATTGTTCCGACGGTGATAGCCACCCGAAAGTACCTGAGGGTCTGACGGCTTAAGCCGCTTCCTGATGCCTCATGTCAAGATGCCCGCGTGGTTGGGCTTAAGCCTGAGCGCGCTTCCCTTGGTAGGCTGGCGGTTTCCATCGACCAGCACCTGACCAGGGGAGCGCGACCATGCCACGCGAAAAGGGCCGGATCATGGTTGCCCAGAACCGGCGGGCCCGGCACGACTATCACCTGAGCGACCATTTCGAAGCGGGCCTGGTGCTGACCGGCACCGAGGTGAAATCGCTGCGCTCGGGGCGGGCGTCCCTGGCTGACGCGTTCGCGACCGTCGACGACGGCGAGGTGTGGCTGCGCAACGCCTACATTCCGGAGTATGCGTTCGGCACCTGGACGAACCACGCCGCGCGCCGCAACCGCAAGCTGCTGCTGCACCGGCGCGAGATCGACAAACTGGAGCGTGCCACCACGGGCTCGGGACGGACCATCGTTCCGCTGGCGCTCTACTTCCTGGACGGCTACGCCAAGGTCGAACTCGCGGTCGGCACCGGTAAGAAGGCCTGGGACAAGCGGCAGACGATCGCGGAACGCGACGCCAACCGGGACGCCGCCCGCGAGCTCGCTGCCCGCAACCGGGGCGAATAGCCACCCGACCCGGCCATCCCCGCAACCCGATAGGCAGGGCTTTACCAGCGAGCTACCAGGTGACCCGCAGCTGGTCGAGGAGGGCGTCCAGGACGGCGGCGTCACCGGTCACCGCGTAGTCCCCGCCACGGTTCCACAGGCCCGCATAGATTCCGCGAGCGCTGCCGGTGACCCGGGTGCCGACGGTCTCGGACGCTCCCACCCGTGCCGTGCAGCCGTCGGGGGCGAGGGAAATCGTCCACGCGCCGAGCCCATCATCGGTAACGATCGCGATCTCGGCGGGCTCCGGACGCCGTGGGCTGTACTTCGGACGCGGTGCGAACCCGAGCAGCAACTCGTCGATGCCGTCGCGGGCGAGAGCGGGGGAGACCCACAACTCAGTCGGACGCGGCGCGCGGCCCAGCCTCGCCGCCATCGCATCGATCGCGTGCACGGTGGTCTCGTGGCATTGCCTCCGGGCCCAGGCCTGCCGAGGCGGGGGCGCGTCGAGCAGGAAGAACGGCACGTCGAGGTCCTCGGGGGCGGCGGCCAGCGCATTCAGCAGGTCGACGAGTCCGTCGTCCAGCCACTCCAGTAGATCGGCCGCCGCGGACGCCTCCGCCTCGACCTCGCCGTCCGGCCGGGCAGGGACGCCGCGGATGGCCGCGGTGGCCCAGCGATGCACCAGTCCCTGGTGGGTGACCAGGTCGCGAACCGTCCATCCAGGGCAGGTTGGCACCGCGGCGTTCAGGCCGGCCGCGGCCGCGTTGTTGCGCAGCACGGCGGTCGCATCGCCGATTCCTTCACCGAGCTCGCGGAACTCCAGGCTGTTGGGCATGTCCCAACCGTAGAGCCTCCCTGCTACGGAAGGGCTGATCACCGCTGCTCGATGGTTGAGCCTGTCGAAACCCCTTGCCGGACGGATCTCGACGAGCTCGACCAGCGAAAGCCGACGCCTCCTGAAGGAGGCTCTACGCCCACGACTCATCCAGATCGGGCATCTGTCGACGAGGGCGGTCTGGATCGAAGGCCGTTGGCGGCCGGTGGGTTGCCGGCACGACCCCTGACCGGACGGCTCCGGGCTCAGGCAGGGCCACGCCCGATATGGCGGACCGGCTCGGCGCGGAAGGCTGTATTGCATGACCCAGGACTTCTTCGCCCCTGTTGACAGCGTCTCCAAACAGGACCGCGACAACGCCGAATGGCGGCTACGTGAGGCGCACCGGCTCGGCCGCCTGAACGCCGCCGAGTTCGAAGCCCGGATGTCGCGGGTGATCACCGCCGAACGGCTGGATGAGCTTGCGGCGGCGGTGGACGGTCCGCTGCCGGTGACCTCTGGCTACTCCTACCGCGCCTACGAGCCGTCCGGCCCGGTGTCGGGGCAGGTGCTGCCCGTCGCGCAGAGCAGCGATCGCAGCACCACGATGGCCACGCTCGCGCACCTGTCGCCGTTCCTGTTCTGGATCTTCGGGCCGCTGGTCTTCTGGGCGATCAGCCCGGCGGGCTCGGTCACCAAGCACGAGGCGGCCAAGGCGTTCAACTGGCAGCTGGTCGCTTCGGCGATCGGCCTCGCTGCGGCTGCGATCGGCTGGATCCTGCCCGGTGACGGCAACCCGGTGGCCCGGATCTGGACCGTCATCTGGGTGGTGCTGACGGTGCTGGGTGCCGTCGGGGCGGCCCGTGGCAAGGACTGGCGCAACCCCGTCCGAGCGCTCGTCCCCTGGGAAGTTTTGCCCGAGCGCAAACGTTGATAGACTGACACGCTCGTCCACGACCACTCCGGTCGTCGCGGGCGGACAACTCAATAGGGGGTGACTGGTTTCGACTCGGGACGGTAGTCCCAGGAGAAGCGGGCCGAGGATCCAAGGACATCTCGTTAACGATCCTTGGAAAACCAATAACTGCCGACAATTCT